>LULW01000184.1_pt1 | contig 16852 bp, 15 predicted proteins | sample 729531 | NCBI WGS metagenome assembly LULW01 (sample SAMN03860279, study PRJNA289734) | marine metagenome | biome: seawater column; feature: ocean; material: water; isolation source: Red Sea water column Station 108 - depth 10m | place: Saudi Arabia: Red Sea | collected 2011-10-15 | depth 10 m | reverse complement strand
GACTCCGACCGGGTGGGGCTGCGGCTCGAGGGGGGCACCCTGCCCCGGTCGCGGGGCGAGGAGCTGGCCTCGGAGGGCGTCGTGCTGGGTGCGGTGCAGCTGCCGCCGAACGGTCGGCCGGTGGTGTTCCTGGCCGACCACCCCACGACCGGGGGCTACCCGGTGGTCGCGGTCGTGGAGCCGGCCGACCTGTGGCGGTGCGCCCAGCTGCGCCCCGGTGACCCGGTGCGCTTCACCCGGGCCCGCTGACCTCCGGTGCTTCGGGGTCGTCCCTGCCGTCCTCGTCCCCGTCGTCCTCGGCCACGGGCTGCCACCGGTGCAGCGCGGGGTCGTCGTCCTTGAAGGACCGCACGGGACCGGCGGGGCTCTCCCGGGTCTCGAACCGGACGGTGACCACGCCGCGGCCCGCGCCCCACACCCAGCCGCGGCCCAGCTCGTCGTGCACGACGTCGGCCCCCGGGGACCAGCCGGTCGGGCGGGCACGGGGCGGCGTGGGGAGCGCCGCCTCCTCCGGCAGGGGCTCGGTCTCGTCGTCCTCGGCGAGCCCGGCGAAGAGGTCGTCCTGGACCCAGTCGGCGAGCCCGGACACCCCCACCCCGAGCAGCCGCACCCCGCCGCGCAGGGCCGGGCCGGTCTCGACGCCGCCGGCCAGCTCGGCCAGCAGGGTGCGCACGACGCGGGCGATGACCGCGGGGTCGTCGGTGGGGGAGGGCAGCGTGGAGGAGCGGCTGGTGGTGGTGAAGTCGTGCAGCCGGACCTTGATCGTGACCGTGCGTCCCGACAGGCCGGCCTTGCCCAGCCGGGTGGCCACCTCGGCGGACTGGCGCACCAGCAGGTGCTCCATGAGCCGCAGGTCGGAGAGGTCGGAGTCGTAGGTGCCCTCGACGCTGACCGACTTGGCCTCGCGCTCGGCCACGACCGGGCGATCGTCCTCGGCGCGGGCGAGGTGGAACAAGGAGGTGCCGTGGGCGGTCCCGACCAGCCGGACCAGCTCCTCGAGGCTGAGGGCCTCCAGCTCGGCGACGGTCTGCACCCCGACCCGGCGCAGCCGCTCGGCGGTCGCGGGGCCCACCCCGGGGATGACGCTCACGCTCATCGGCCGCAGCAGGTCGCGCTCGGTGCCCGGCGCGACCACCACCAGTCCGTCGGGCTTGTCGAGGTCGCTGGCGACCTTGGCCATGAACTTGCTGGTCGCGACCCCCACGGAGCAGGTGAGTCCGTCGGTGGCCTCGGCGACCCTCGCGCGCAGCAGCTGGGCGTACTCCGTGACCGCCTCCACCCCGAGCCCGGTGAGGGCGGGGTCCTCGGAGGCGGCGAGGTCGACGAACGCCTCGTCGAGCGAGAGCGGCTCCACCAGGGGCGAGGCGGCCCGCAGCACGCCCATCACCGCCCGGCTGGCCTCGCGGTAGGCGGGGAAGCGGCCGCCGAGGAACGCCGCGTGCGGGCAGCGGGCGCGGGCCTCGCGGGTCGACATCGCCGAGCGGACGCCGTAGCGGCGCGCCTCGTACGACGCCGTCGCCACCACCCCGCGGCCACCGGTGCCGCCCACGACGACGGGGCGCCCGCGCAGCGAGGGCTTGTCGCGCTGCTCGACCGCGGCGAAGAACGCATCGAGGTCCAGGTGGAGGACCGAGGGCTCGCCGCGCACCCCGCGCACGCTACCCACGCCCGCCGACCACCCGCGCGCCCCGGCCCGCGGACCCTCCACAGGAGGGCGTACGGCGCGGTCGTCCCCAGCCGGGGTCGAGCCCGGCGCCGCGGGCCGCTGCCGCGGAGCAGCCTGCGGGCATGGACGCACACCCCCAGCCCGCCGACCAGCCCGCCCCCTACGTCGCCCGCACCCCCGAGGACCTGCTGGCGACCGTGCCGGTGGTGCTCGGGTTCCAGCCGGAGGACTCGGTGGTGATGCTCACCTTCCGGGCGCCGCGCTGCTTCCACGCCAGGGTCGACGTGCCGACCGAGCCGGAGGGGGTGATGCCGATGATCGACTCGCTCCTGGAGCCTGCGCGAAGGCACGGGGTCGGGGCCGTCGCGCTGGTCGGCTTCCACGCCGACCGGCCCCGCACCGCCGACGCGCTGCGGTTGCTGGCCGGGGCGCTGCGGCGTCACGGCATCGACGTGCTGGCGTGCCTGCACGCCCACGCCGGTCGCTGGTGGTGGGTCGGGCGTACCGCGGCCGAGGACGACCACGGCGACGGCCGTCCCTACGACGCCGCGGCGCACCCCTTCCGTGCCCGCTCGGTGCTGGAGGGGCGGGTGACCCATGACGACCGCGCGGCCCTCGCGGCGCCCCTCGCCCCGGCCCCGGGCGGGGTGGCCGCCGGGGTGCTGGCCGGCCTGGTGGAGCCCGTGGAGATCACCACCCGTCGCTTCCGGGAGCTGCTCGAGGCGCGGTGCGGGACGGGTGCCCGGCTGGCCGACGACGAGGTCGTCGAGCACGACTCGGTCGCCGACGCCGAGCTGCTCGCCCGCGAGCTCGGGGCCCGGGTGATCGAGGAGATCAACCACACCTGAGCTCCGGCGAGCGCGCCGACGCCGCGGCTCACCGGCCGCCCGTCAGACTCGGACCCAGCACGCCCCAGCGATCACCACCAGCCACCACCAGCCACCCACCACCAGCCACACCCGAGGTGAACCCCATGAGCCAGAACCCGTTCGACGCCCTCGGCGGCGGAGGTCTCGACATGAACGCCCTGCTCCAGCAGGCCCAGCAGATGCAGGAGCAGCTCACCCAGGCCCAGGCCCGCCTCGCCGACACCGTGGTCGAGGGCACCGTGGCCGGTGGTGCGGTGACGGTCAAGGTCAACGGCGTGGGCGAGCTGGTCGGGGTCGACATCCGGGCGGGCGGCTTCGACGGGTCCGACGCCGACGACCTGTCCGACCTCGGCGACATGATCGTGGCGGCGTACCGCGACGCGAAGTCCCAGGCCGACGCCGCCGCCGGCGAGGCCCTCGGCCCGCTGGCCGGCGGGCTGGGCGGCATGGGTGGCGGGCTGCCCGGGGGCACTCCGGGTCAGCTCGGCTTCTAGGGGCGGTCGGTGTACGAAGGCGTCGTCCAGGACCTCATCGACGAGCTCGGCCGGCTGCCGGGCGTGGGGCCCAAGAGCGCCCAGCGCATCGCGTTCCACCTGCTGCAGGCCGACCCCGTCGACGTACGCCGCCTCGCCGACGTGCTGATCGAGGTCAAGGCCAAGGTGCAGTTCTGCTCCACCTGCTTCAACGTCAGCGAGGACGAGCAGTGCCGGATCTGCCGCGACCCGCGGCGCGACCCCGGCGTGCTGTGCGTCGTCGAGGAGTACAAGGACGTCGTGGCCATCGAGCGCACCCGTGAGTACCGCGGCCGCTACCACGTCCTCGGCGGCGCGATCAGCCCCATCGACGGCATCGGGCCCGACCAGCTGCGGGTCCGTGAGCTGATGACCAGGCTCGCCGACGGAGCCGTCACCGAGGTCATCCTGGCCACGGATCCCAACCTCGAGGGTGAGGCGACGGCGACCTACCTCACGCGCATGCTGAAGGTCCTTGACTTGCGCGTGACGCGGTTGGCGAGTGGACTGCCGGTGGGCGGCGACCTCGAGTACGCCGACGAGGTCACCCTTGGCCGTGCGTTCGCAGGGAGGCGAGCAGCAGAATGACCAGCACCCAGAACACCCCCGCCGGGAGCAGCAGCGCCCCGGTCCTCGACGCCGAGACGCTCGCCTTCGCCGAGCAGATCTCCGACCAGGTCGCCAGCTTCCTGCTCGCCCTGCGCGCGATCGCCCAGGAGAACGACGCGGGTCGCGCCGTCTCGCTGCTGCTGCTCGAGATCAGCCAGGTGCTGCTCGCCGGCGCCCGCCTGGGCGCCCAGCGCGACTTCACCCCGCGCGAGGAGTACCAGCCCGACGTCGGCCCCGAACCCGACCTCGACGAGATGCGGATGCGGCTGGCCGGGATGCTCGACAACGTCGACACCTACAGCTTCGTCTTCGACCCCTACGTGCCCGAGGTCGTCGAGAGCCAGCTCTCCGACGACCTCGCCTCGATCGCCACCGACCTCGACACCGGCCTGCGGCACTACCGCAACGGCCACGTCACCGAGGCCCTGTGGTGGTGGCAGTTCTCCTACGTCTCCAACTGGGGCAACCTCGCCGGCGCTGCGCTCAACGCGCTGCTCTCGGTGGTCAGCCACGACCGCCTCGACGTCGAGGTCGACCTCGACTCCGACCAGGTCGTCGTCGCCGAGCAGATGCTCTCCGACCCGTCCTGAGGCCCTCCTCGCCCCACCTCGTCCACGGCTGAGCCTGGCGCGGGGCGGCACCCGGGCGCGCCGGTAGACTCGGCCACCGGCCGGGCGCACCCCGTGACGGGAGGTCGCGCCGCAGCACGTGGAGCAGTCGAGGGGACAGAGCAGTGGGCATTGTCGTGCAGAAGTACGGCGGGTCGTCGGTGGCGGACGCCGACGGCATCAAGCGGGTGGCCCAGCGCATCGTCAACACCAAGAAGCAGGGCCACGAGGTCGTCGTGGTCGTCTCGGCGATGGGCGACACCACCGACGACCTGCGCGACCTCGCCGAGCAGGTGACGCCGCTGCCGCCGCCGCGCGAGCTCGACATGCTGCTGACCGCCGGCGAGCGCATCTCGATGGCGCTGCTGGCCATGGCGGTCTCCTCGCTGGGCCACGAGGCGCAGTCGTTCACCGGCTCCCAGGCCGGTGTCATCACCGACTCGGTGCACGGCAAGGCCAAGATCATCGACATCACGCCGGGGCGCATCAAGAGCGCCATCGACGAGGGCCACGTCGCCATCGTCGCCGGCTTCCAGGGCGTCTCCCAGGACACCAAGGACGTCACCACGCTGGGCCGCGGCGCCTCCGACACCACCGCCGTCGCCCTGGCAGCCGCCCTGGGCGCCGACGTCTGCGAGATCTACACCGACGTCGCCGGCGTCTTCACCGCCGACCCGCGCATCGTGCCGGCCGCCCAGAAGCTCGACCGCGTCTCTCACGAGGAGATGCTGGAGATGGCCGCCTCCGGCGCCAAGATCCTCCACCTGCGCTGCGTCGAGTACGCGCGCCGCTACGACGTCCCGATCCACGTGCGCACCTCCTTCGACACCATCGAAGGCACCTGGATCCTCCCCGACACCGCAGACACCGAAGGAGACACCGTGGAGCAGGCGATCATCGCGGGCGTGGCCCACGACCGGTCCGAGGCCAAGATCACCGTGGTCGGCGTGCCCGACAAGGTCGGCGAGGCCGCCCGCATCTTCGAGGTGCTGGCCGGCTCCGAGGTCAACATCGACATGGTCGTGCAGAACGTCTCGGCCGCGGCCACGGCGCGCACCGACATCTCCTTCACCCTGCCGCGCGAGGACGGCCAGAACGCCATGGCGGCGCTGGCGAAGATCCAGGACGAGGTCGGCTACGACAAGCTGCTCTTCGACGACCGCGTCGGCAAGGTCTCGCTCATCGGCGCGGGCATGCGCAGCCACCCCGGCATCACCGCGAAGTTCTTCGCCTCGCTCGCCGCGGCCGGGGTCAACATCGAGATGATCTCGACCTCGGAGATCCGCATCTCCGTCATCGTCGACGAGGGCCAGATCGACACCGCCGTGCGCGCCACGCACACCGCCTTCGACCTCGACGCCGACGAGGTCGAGGCCGTCGTCTACGGAGGGACCGGCCGATGAGCCGCGGCCTGCGCGTCGGCGTCGTCGGCGCCACCGGCCAGGTGGGCGTCGCGATGCGGCAGATCCTCGCCGAGCGCGACTTCCCGGTCGAGGAGATCCGGTTCTTCTCCTCCCCCCGCTCCGCCGGCAAGGTGCTGGACTACCGCGGCACCGAGGTCGTCGTCGAGGACGCCGAGTCCGCCGACCCGACCGGTCTCGACGTCGCGCTGTTCTCCGCGGGAGCCACCGCCTCCCGGGCGCTGGTGCCCCGCTTCGTCGAGGCGGGCGTGATCGTCGTCGACAACTCCTCGGCGTTCCGCAAGGACCCCTCGATCCCGCTCGTGGTCTCCGAGGTCAACCCCGAGGCTGCTGCCGAGGTCATCAAGGCCGGTCGCGGCATCATCGCCAACCCCAACTGCACGACCATGGCCGCGATGCCGGTGCTCAAGCCGCTGCACGACGAGGCCGGGCTCGTCCGCCTGGTCGCGTCGACGTACCAGGCCGTCTCGGGCTCCGGCGTCGCCGGCGTCGAGGAGCTGGCCACCGGTGTCGAGGCCGCCGGGGAGAAGGCCCGCGAGCTGGCCTACGACGGCGAGGCCGTCGCCTTCCCCGAGCCGGGGGTCTACAAGCGCACGATCGCCCACAACGTGCTGCCGTTCGCCGGCAACCTGGTCGACGACGGCCTGAACGAGACCGACGAGGAGCAGAAGCTCCGCAACGAGTCCCGCAAGATCCTCGGCATCCCCGAGCTCAAGGTGTCCGGCATCTGCGTGCGCGTCCCGGTGTTCACCGGTCACTCGCTGGCGATCAACGCCGAGTTCGAGCGGGCCATCTCGCCCGAGCGGGCGACCGAGCTGCTCGCGGACGCACCCGGCGTCGAGCTGACCGACATCCCGACCCCGCTGCAGGCCGCCGGCAAGGACCCGTCGTACGTCGGTCGCATCCGCGCCGACGAGGGCGTCGACGGCGGCCGTGGGCTGGCGCTGTTCATCAGCAACGACAACCTGCGCAAGGGTGCGGCCCTCAACACCGTGCAGATCGCCGAGCTCGTGGCGGCCTCCCGGGCCTGACCCACCGCCGAACCGTCACCCACGCACGGCCGAGAGGTCGCTGGCGCACGGCCGAGAGGTCGCTGGCGCATGGCCGAGAGGTCGCTGGCGTGCGTGCGCGAGCGACTCCTCGAGCGTGCGTGAGTGACGGGTGGGCCGTGCGTGAGTGACGCTTCGGCGGGTCTCAGCCCTCCGCGGGCTCGATGACGCTGGTGGTGACCCAGTGCGAGAGCAGGAAGGTCGCGACGGTCATCACGGGGATGACGATGACCATCCACCACTCCTGAAGCACGTCGACCAGGAACAGCAGCGAGAGCACACAGGTCAGGCCCACGGCCAGGAAGCTGGTGCTCATCGGGTCCGGCACGCGCGCCAGGCGCAACAGGGTGCCGCCGAGCAGCACCATGGCGACCATCACGGCCACGAGCAGGGTGAAACCGGGACCGCCGCCGCAGGTGGAGACCCCGCGGACGCTCTCGCACAGCCGCAGCGAGCCGGCGGTGAGCAGGACGACCAGGAGACCGACCACCAGACCGGTGACGCCGGCCGCGACGCGACCGTCGATCGACAGGGGTGCGCGGGGCGCCTTCGGGGTCGGAGCGGGGACGGGCTGCGGCTCGGGTGCCGGCGCCGTGGCCGCCGGCGCGGGAGCGGCCGCGGCAGGGGCGGGGGCAGCGACGGCGGGCTCCTCGACGGGCGGGGCGGCGGGCGGGGCCTGGGCCGGAGCGGTCTCCAGGACCACGGTCTCCTCCGGGCTGTCGTCCCGGGCCGCTGTGCTGGTCGCCGGAGCGGCCGCCCCCGGAGTGCTGGCCGCCTGAGTGCTCGTCTCGTCGGCGCCCGACTCGGGGACAGGCGTCTCGTGGGCGCTCGGCTGGGCGTCGGGCGTCTCGTCGGCCGCCTTGCCCTTGCGACGACCGAACAGCCTCCCGAGGCTGGGTGCCTCGAGGGAGGGTGCGTCGTCGGGCCGCTGGTCGTCTGGCATGGGCCGAATCATGTCACGGCCGCCACACGATTCCAGCAGGACGCACACCCTGGACCGGCGCCGACGCGGGCGCCCCCGGGACAGCACGAGGGCCCGGATCCTGGAGCGGATCCGGGCCCTGCTGTCGGGCTGACAGGATTTGAACCTGCGGCCTCCTCGTCCCGAACGAGGCGCGCTACCAAGCTGCGCCACAGCCCGATCGGAGCGACCCCACGGGGCCACGTCCGCGAGGGAGCATAGCCGAGGCCCCTCAGCCCTCCCCAATCGGGACCAGCGTCAGCAGCACCGCCTCCGGACGGCAGGCGACGCGGATGCGCGCGTAGGGGGACGTGCCCAACCCGGCGCCCACGTGCATCCAGGTCGAGCCGGGGTCACCGGGGGCCGAGTCGGCGGGGTGGCGGTGCACCCCGCGGGCCCTCGCCGGCTCCAGGTCGCAGTTGGTGGCCAGGGCCCGCCCGCCCGGCAGGCACACCTGGCCGCCGTGGGTGTGGCCGGCCAGGACGGCGTCGTACCCGTCCCGGGCGAACGCGTCCAGCACCCGCAGGTACGGCGCGTGCGTGATGCCCAGCCGGACGTCCACCTCCGGGTCGGCCGGGCCGGCGACCTCGTCGAGCCGGTCGTAGCCCAGGTGCGGGTCGTCGACCCCGGTGAACGCGAGGTCCAGGTCGCCGACGCGCACCCGGCCACGGGTGTTGGTGAGGTCCAACCAGCCCGCGTCGGTGAAGGTCCGCGACAGCTCGCGCCAGGGCAGCTCGGGGACGTCGGTGTGCCGCTTGCCGGTGTCGGGCAGCAGGTAGGCGAAGGGGTTGCGGAAGGACGGCTCGAAGTAGTCGTTGCTGCCGTGGACGAAGACCCCGGGCACGTCCAGCAGGGGCCCGAGCGCGTCGGTGACCACCGGGACGGCGTCGCGGTGGGCGAGGTTGTCACCGGTGTCGACCACCAGGTCGGGGCGCAGCCCGGCCAGCCCCGCGAGCCACTCCTGCTTGGCTCGCTGACCGGGCGTCATGTGCAGGTCGGTCAGGTGCAGCACCCGCAGCGGCCGCGCCCCAGGCGGCAGCACCGGCAGCGTCCGCTCGCGCAGCACGTAGTGGCGCGCCTCCCACGCGGCGTACGCCGTCGTCGCGGCCCCCGCGACCAGCGCACCGGCCGCGAGGCGGGTGGTCGCCCTGCCGAGGGCGGAAACCGGGGTGAGGGCCACGCCCTCAGGCTGCCACAATGACCCGCATGAGCAGCCTCAAGGACCGACTCCGCGCCGATCTCACCACCGCCATGAAGGCCCGCGACGAGCTGCGCTCCTCCACGCTGCGGATGGTGCTGGCCGCCGTCACCAACGCCGAGGTCGCCGGCAAGACCGCCAAGACCCTCTCCGACGACGAGGTCATCGGCGTGCTCACCAGCGAGACCAAGAAGCGCCGCGAGGCCGCGACCGCCTTCGCCGACGGCGGCCGCGCCGAGAGCGCCGAGCGGGAGCGTGCCGAGGCCGAGGTGATCGCGGAGTACCTCCCCGAGCAGCTCTCCGACGCCGAGGTCGCCGACATCGTGACCGCTGCCATCGAGTCCACCGGCGCCGGGGCCGAGGGCATGAAGGCGATGGGCCGGGTCATGGGCGTCGTGCAGCCCCAGGTGAAGGGGCGTGCCGAAGGCGGTGCCGTCGCCGCGGAGGTACGCCGCCAGCTCGGCGCCTGAGGGGCGTCACACGGCCCTTCTCCCTGCTCGGACCTGATCGGCGCCGGCCCCGAGCGCCTGGCGGCGTGACAGCACACCGTGCTGGCGTCTGAGCAGGCGCTGGAGGTCGGGGTCGGACACCTCCCGATCATGCGTCGTCCGCGACCCCGGCGCCCGAGCGGCGATCGCAGGCTGTGGAGAACCTGCACCCGGTGGAGTGCGCCGCGTGAAGCTGGTTCACGCGATGCGCTCCACCCGCCGCGGCGGGCGGGGCCGGTCGGTCAGCGGTTGTTGCCCCGGCCGTTCCCGCGGCCGTTGCCCCGTCCGTTGCCGTTGCCGTTGTTGTTCCCGCCGTTGTTGTTGGTCTTCGGGGGCTTCGGCGGGCGACCGTTGGACTGGTAGAGCGTGATCGAGGAGCTCGAGGGCACGACCGCGCCGCCTCCGGGTGAGGAGTAGGCGACCAGCCCCTCGGCGTACCCGCTGTTGACGTAGCCGCCGTAGGAGACGACGAAGCCGGCGTCCTCGAGCTGACGGGTGGCGCCCTCGACGCCGAGCCCGGCCACGGACGGGACCGTGGTGGGCACGCCCGCCACGTCGGAGGCGTCAGGGGCGACGAAGTCCTCGTTCGGGAGCTCGCCCATGACGTTGCGCATGGCGGTGCCCCAGATCGGCGCCGCGAAGCCCGAGCCGGAGGCCGAGGAGATGTAGTTGGGCCCGACGGTCTGGCCGGTGAGGCTGATCGGGGTGCCGGACTGGTTGGCGCCGGCGATCATCGCCGCCGCGGCCATCGTCGGGGTGTAGCCGACGAACCACACGGACTTGCCGTCCTGGGTGGTGCCGGTCTTGCCTGCGGCCGGGCTGTCGAGCTGCCAGGACGAGGCGAAGCCACCGGGCTCGATGACGCCGCGCAGCACGTCGTTGACGGCGTCGGCGGTGGAGTTCTGCATCACCTGGCGGCACTTGGTGGGGTACTCCTTGAGCGTGTTGCCGGCCATGTCCTCGATCGACGTCACCGGCCGCGAGGTGCAGTGCAGGCCGCGCTCGGCGAAGGTCGCGTAGGCCTCGGCCATCTCCAGCGGGCTCACCGAGGCGACGCCGAGCGCGAAGGACGGCACCATCCAGCGGTCGGCGCCCTCCTTGCCCTTCAGGCCCACGATGCCCATCTGCTTGGCGAGCGTGAAGGGCTTGCACAGCCCCACCCGCTGCGAGAGCTCGATGTAGAAGGTGTTCACCGACTTCTGGGTGCCGGTGTAGAGGTTGAAGGTGCCTTCGCCGGTGGAGTTGCTGACCGGGTAGTCGGCCGGGTTGGAGAAGTTCTGCCCGTTGCAGACCTTGAACTCGTTCTGCTGGAAGGTCCGCGTCTGCGGGGCGGCGATCTGGGTGTTGAGCGGGATGCCCTGCTCCACGGCGGCGGCGAGCACGAACGCCTTGAACGTCGAGCCCGGCTGGAAGCCGCCGGAGTCGCCGTACTTCTTCGGCACGGTGTAGTTGAGGTAGGTCTGGCCAGCGGCCTTGTCGGCGCCCATCGGCCGGGACTGCGCCAGGGCGCGGACATCGCCGGTGCCGGGCTCGACCATCGCCAGGGCGCCGATGGCGTTGTCGCGCGGGTAGACCCGGTCGCGCACCGCAGCGTCGGCGCCGCGCTGGTAGTCGAGGTCGAGGGTGGTGCGGATCGTCAGGCCGCCGGTGTTGAGGAGGCTGCGGCGCTCCTTCTTGTTCTTGCCGAGCGCGTCGTCCTTGAGCAGCCACTGGATGACGTAGTCGCAGAAGAAGGGCGCGGCGGAGAACACGCAGCCGTTGCTGAACTTCTGCACGTCCAGCTTCAGCGGCTTGGACTGCAGGCGCTCGACGCGCTTGGAGTTGAGGATGCCGACGTCGTTCATCCGCTGCAGCACGACGTTGCGGCGCTGCAGCGCGCGCTCGGGGTTGTCGGTGGGGTCGTAGCCCTCGGGGTTGCGCACCAGGCCGGCCAGCGTCGCGGACTGCAGGACGTTGAGCTTGCTGGCGTTGGTGTTGAAGAAGTGCTTGGCCGCGGACTGGATGCCGTAGGCGCCGTCGCCGAAGTAGGCGATGTTGAGGTAGCGCTCGAGGATCCAGTCCTTGGTGTGGTTCTGCTCCAGGGCCACGGCGTAGCGCAGCTCCTTGAGCTTGCGCGCGTAGGTGTCGTCGGTGGCGGCGGCGCGCTCCTCGTCGGTGGCGGCCTGGTTGACCAGCGTCTGCTTGACCAGCTGCTGGGTGATCGAGGAGCCACCCTGCACCGTGCCGCTCTGGGCGGTGTTGGTGATGAAGGCGCGGATCGTGCCCTGCAGGTCCAGGGCGCCGTGCTGGTAGAACCGCGCGTCCTCCACGGCCACGATCGCCTTGACCATCTTGCGCGAGACCTGCGTCAGCGGGACCTCGACACGGTTCTGGTCGTAGAGGGTGGCCAACACGTTGCCGTCGACGTCGAGGATCGTCGAGCGCTGCGAGAGCTGCTCGGTCTCCAGCTCCTCGGGCAGGTTGTCCATCGTGTCGGCGACGTTGCGCGCGCTGACCCCCACCACACCGGCGAACGGGATGGCCAGACCGGCCACCAGCACCCCGAGGACGGCCGAGACGACGACCATGACCCCCAGGTGGGAGAGGACGCGGGTGCTCGTGGGACGCTCCGACATGGCGCCCAGGGTACGGGAGCGGCCCTACCACCCCGACCCGCCGTGGTCAGCCCGGACTAGTCATTTCGGGCCATGCCACTTGGGCTGAACGTGTCTGCCTGAGATCTGTGACACGACTTAACTTTGTTGCAGGGACATGGGGGCAGACGTCATGGGGACGCATTTGCTGCCTCCACGACAAGATGTGGGGACATCATCATGTGGGTTGAGGACTGGACTCCGCGCGCCGCGTGCAAGTCGGCGTCGCCGGATCAGCTGTTCGTGCGAGGTGCCGAGCAGAACAAGGCCAAGCAGGTCTGTCAGGGCTGCCCGGTGCGCACCGAGTGCCTCGCGGAGGCGCTGGACAACCAGATCGAGTGGGGCGTCTGGGGCGGGATGACCGAGCGGGAGCGCCGTGCGCTGCTGCGTCGCCGCCCGAACGCCTCCTGGCGCCAGGTGCTCGAGACCGCGCGCACGCAGACGCCGGGCCAGCAGGCCCCGGCGCCGGTCCGCGCGATCCGTTCCGCCTGATCGCAGCTGATCGCGGCCTGATCGCCGGCTGACGCTCGCCCGCCTCAGCGGCGGGCGAGCAGCTCGCCGACCCTGCGCAGACCGCGCAGGTCGTGCACGTCGCTGGCCAGCGCCGGCACCACGGCCGTGGCCACCCCCGGGTGCGCCGCGGTGAAGCGGGCGCGCAGCGCCGCCTCACGGGCCAGGGTGCGCATCCGGTCGGCGTGCAGCCGCAGCAGTCCGGCGGTGAGCTCACCGGTCGCCCCGGCGCTCCCGCGCGCCTCGATCCGCTCGGCGGCGGCCAGCGCCTCCTCGGCCGAGAGCTTCCCGCGCGGCTCGGGGCTGGCCCGGTTCACCACGAGCCCGGCCAGCGGCATCCGGTCGCCGTTCAACCGCTCGACGAAGTACGCCGCCTCGCGCAGCGCGTCCGGCTCCGGTGCCGCCACGACGACGAACGCCGTGCCCGGGGCCTGCAGCAGCGCGTAGGTGCGCTGCGCGCGGGCCCGGAAGCCGCCGAAGACCGTGTCGAGCGCGGCGACGAAGGTCTGCAGGTCGGTGAGGACCTGGGCGCCGAGCACCTTGGTCAGTGCCCCGGTGACCAGTCCGAGCCCGGCGGTCATCAGCTTGGCCGGCCCCTTGGCCGGCGCCAGCATCAGCCGGATGAAGCGGCCGTCGAGGAAGCTGGAGAGCCGCTCGGGGGCGTCGAGGAAGTCCAGGGCCGAGCGCGACGGCGGAGTGTCGACGACGATCAGGTCGTAGGTGCCCCGCTCCTGCGCGTCGGCGTGGATCTGGCCGAGCTTCTCCATCGCCATGTACTCCTGCGTCCCGGCGAAGGACGTCGAGAGCACGATGTAGAAGGGGTTCTCCAGGATCGCCTTCGCCTTCTCCGGCGTGGCCTGGCTGAGCACGACCTCGTCGAAGGTCGACTTCATGTCCAGCATCATCGCGTCGAGGCTGCCGCCGGCCGTGGCGTCGACGTCGGCGACGGGGCGCGGGGTGTTGTCGAGCTCCTCGATGCCCATCGACTGCGCGAGTCGGCGGGCCGGGTCGATGGTCAGCACCACGACCTTGCGGCCGCGCTCGGCGGCGCGGAGGGCCAGCGCGGCCGACGTGGTCGTCTTGCCGACTCCGCCGGAGCCGCAGCAGACGATGATGCGCGTCTGCGGGTCGTCGATGAGCGCGTCGACGTCCAGCGCCGGCGACTCGCCGGGGTGGGCCGCCAACGGCCCCACCCGCCCCTGACGGGGGCCCGCGGGGCTCATGCCAGCCCCTGGTCGCGCAGTGTCGCTGCGAGGTCGTAGAGGCCGCCGAGGTCGATGCCGCCGGCGAGCCGCTCGAGCTCGTACGTCGGCACCCCCAGCTGGTCGACCAGCGCTCGCTGCGACTCCTCCAGGGCCCGTCGCTCCGCGTGGTCGCGCGCCTCGGCGGCGAGCCCGTCGACGAGCGTCTTGGTGGTGCTGACGCCCACGGCGTCGAGCTCGGCGCGGACGGCCTCCTTGTCGAGCTTCCCGGCCGCGGCCAGGGCGAGGGCGTCGTCGGGGAGGTCGCGGGGGCGGACGAGGTTCACGATGACGCCGCCGACGGGCAACCCGGCGGCCCGGAGCTCCTCGATGCCGTCGGCGGTCTCCTGCACGGGCATCTCCTCCAGCACGGTGACCAGGTGCACGGCGGTGCGCGGGGACCGGAACAGCGTCATCATCGTGTCGGCCTGGCTCTTGATCGGCCCCACCTTCGCCAGCCCCGCCAGCTCGTCGCTGACGTTGAGGAACTGGGTGATGCGGCCGGTCGGCGGGGCGTCGAGCACCACGGCGTCGTACTGGATGGCGCCCTTGTTGCGGCTGTTGCGCTGCACCGCCTCGAAGACCTTGCCGGTCAGCAGCACGTCGCGCACGCCCGGGGCGATGGTGGTGGCGAACTCGATGACCCCGAAGCGGTCCAGCGCCTTCCCGGCGCGACCGAGTCGGTAGTACATCGCGAGGTACTCCAGCAGCGCCGACTCCGGGTCGATGTGCAGGGCGTGCACGGTGCCGGGGCGCGTCCCGGCACCGTCCGGACCGGTGCGCAGCCCCGTGGCGATGAGTGTCTCGGCGTACGGCAGGGGGTCGACGTCGAACATCCGGGCCAGGCCCTGGCGGCCCTCGACCTCGCAGACGAGGACGTTCTTGCCCTGGGAGGCCAGGGCGAGCGCCAGGGACGCGGCCACCGTCGTCTTGCCGGTGCCGCCCTTGCCGGTGACGACGTGCAGGCGCACCCGCGGCCAGTCGCTGCTCACGGCTCCCGACCCTAGGGCACCCCGACCCACCCCATCCGGTCGTCCGGGGAATCAGCGCCGGGCCCGACGTGAGCCTCCCCTCGCCCGAAGGGGTGAGCCCCGACACGCGTGACCGCGGCCGGATGGGGCAAGGTGTCAGACGGCCCTGATCGACACCGCCCCACAGGAGACGACATGACCACCACCTCACCACCGTCCAGCCAGGGAGGTGCGGCCGAGCCGCCCTCGACACCGCCCACGTCGCCGGGAGGCAAGCAGCCCCTCATGCGTGCCCCGCGGGTGTTCCTGCCCGCCGCCGGGCTGCTCGTGGTCTTCGTGGCGCTGGCCGCGATCTTCCCCGACCGGATGTCCGACGCGCTCTCGACCGCCAACACCACGGTCGTGCAGGACCTCGGCTGGTTCTACGTCGCCGTCGTGACCGGCTTCGTGGTCTTCTCCTTGTGGGCCGCGCTCTCGCCGATGGGCGACATCGTGCTGGGCAAGGACGACGAGGACCCCGAGTTCGGCCTCGGCTCCTGGTTCGCGATGCTCTTCGCCGCGGGCATGGGTATCGGTCTCGTCTACTGGGGCGTGGCCGAGCCGCTCAACCACTTCAACTCCCCGCCGCCCGGATCGGCGGCCGGTGACGCCGCGCAGACCGCGCGCACCGCGATGGACACCACGTTCCTGCACTGGGGGCTGCACGCCTGGGCGATCTACGTCGTCGTGGGCCTCGCGATCGCCTACGCCGTGCACCGCAAGGGCCGCCCCATCTCGATCCGCTACGCGCTCGAGCCGCTCTTCGGCAAGCGCATCCTCGGCTTCTGGGGTGATGTCGTCGACATCATCGCCATCATCGGCACGCTCTTCGGTGTCGCCACCTCGCTGGGCTACGGCGTCACCCAGGTCGGCTCGGGCCTGTCCTTCCTCGGCGTCGTCGACGAGGCCGGCACGGGCCTGCTGGTCCTGCTGATCATCGGCATCACCGCGATCGCGCTGGCCTCGGTGGTCTCCGGTGTCGACAAGGGCATCAAGCTGCTGTCCAACGTCAACATGGGCGTCGCTGCGGTGCTGCTCGCCCTGGTCCTGCTGCTCGGTCCGACGGTCTTCCTGCTCTCGGACTTCGTCACCCAGATCGGGTCCTACCTGCAGAACTTCCTGCGGATGTCGTTCAACGTCCGCCCGTTCCAGGGTGAGGACGGCCAGGCCTGGCTCTCGGGCTGGACCACCTACTACTGGGGCTGGTGGATGAGCTGGGCGCCGTTCGTCGGCGTCTTCATCGCCCGCATCTCCCGGGGACGCACCGTGCGCCAGTTCGTGATGGGCGTGCTCCTGGTCCCCACGATGGTGACCTTCCTGTGGTTCTCGGTGATGGGTGGCTCGGCCATCTACCGCGAGATGTTCGGCGAGGGCGGCATGATCGTCGACGGCGCCGTGCCGACCGACACCGCGCTGTTCGAGCTGCTCGACGGCCTGCCCATGGGCAGCGTGCTCTCGGTGGCCGCACTCGTCCTGATCGTGGTCTTCTTCGTGACCAGCTCCGACTCCGGCTCGTTCGTGGTCGACATGCTGGCCGAGGGCGGCGACCTCAACCCGCCGGTGTGGAGCCGGGCCTTCTGGGCGACCATGGAGGGCGTCGTCGCCGCGGTCCTGATCGTCGTGGGTGCCGGCGGTCTCGCCGCCCTGCAGACGATGTCGATCCTCGTCGCGGCGCCCTTCAGCATCGTGATGGTGCTGATGGTGATCGCGACCGCCAAGGCGCTGCTCGCCGAGCACAAGTGGTACCAGCGCAAGCGCCGCAAGTGGTTCGCCGAGCAGGTGGCCGACGAGCTGCGCGCCACCGGCGACCTGCCGAAGGTCGACTGAGCGCACCACCGCACCATCGCACGACCGCACCGGCCGGGGTCGGGACCGCATGGTCCCGGCCCCGGCCGTCGTCGTGCCCGCTCGTCGCACCTCGACCAGCGGTGGGGGTCGGTGCTCGTCGCGCCTCGCGCGCCCGTGTGAGTAGGGTCGGGCCCATGACGAAGTGGGAGTACCAGGTCGCACCGATTCCGCTGCACAACGAGGCGCTGATGCTGAACAACTTCGGCGAGGACGGCTGGGAGCTGGTCAC
>LULW01000946.1_pt1 | contig 16856 bp, 20 predicted proteins | sample 729531 | NCBI WGS metagenome assembly LULW01 (sample SAMN03860279, study PRJNA289734) | marine metagenome | biome: seawater column; feature: ocean; material: water; isolation source: Red Sea water column Station 108 - depth 10m | place: Saudi Arabia: Red Sea | collected 2011-10-15 | depth 10 m | reverse complement strand
CAATGGAAAGATTAAGGGAATTAAGTAAAAAAAATATACGAGCCATAATCACTGACGAAGTGAAGGACTTTGCAGATTTTTTAAAGAAAAAGAGCTAAGTTTTCTAAATAAATTTGTACTTTGAGATCAACCTTTTTGAATCAATTCAAAAATTTTCATAGATTGATCACCGCCTTGAAAACAAAGTTTTGCGTCTTTCATGTCTGAGATTTGATCCCAATTATCAGCAATGTTTTCGGCATCCATTTTGTCTGCGGTACCAAGATTTACACCGATTGTTTCATGGATCATAACTCTTGCAAAAACGCCTGCTCCTGCAGCCATAATGACCCCTGTTGGAGCATCTTCAGAAACCATATAGGTTACAGCAGGAGTAACATAATGAGGCTCTAGTCTTTCAAGAACCTCTCCTGGCATTAACTCCTCGGTCATTCGCGTTGCTGCGACAGGCGCCAAAGCATTACATTTAATATTGTATTTTGCGCCTTCAAGTTTAAGAGTATTCATCAATCCAACAACTCCCATTTTTGCAGCACCGTAATTGGTTTGACCAAAATTTCCGTAAAGTCCACTGGAAGAAGAAGTCATGACAATCCTTCCATAGTTTTGTTCTTTCATTATTTCCCAAACCGCCTTAGTACAATTCACAGAGCCCATTAAGTGAACTTCCATAACCATTCTAAAATCTTCATCTTCAACTTTAGAAAAGCTTTTATCTCTTAAAATTCCTGCATTGTTAACAAGAATATCGATACGGCCGTAAGCGTCCATGGTCTGTTGCACCATCTCTTTGACTTGATCTACATCTGTAACGCTAGCTCCATTAGCAATAGCCTCGCCACCAGCTGCTTTAATTTCCTCAACAACTTTTTCAGCCGCAGAAGATGACCCTTTAGAAGTACCATCCACACTTCCTCCTAAATCATTTACAACTACTTTTGCACCCCTAGACGCTAAATCTAAAGCATGCGATCTACCTAAGCCTCCACCGGCACCTGTTACTATTGCTACTTTGTCATCAAACCTTATGGACATTAGAACTCCTTTCGATAAAATAAATTTTTTTGAATGCGTAATCTTACCCTTTGTTAGCCTTCATTCAAACCTAATGACAAAAAGAAAATCTGATCTTGATCTCTCGCCCGTTTTTATTGGTATTGGCGACTTTGTCGATAAAAATACTTTGGAAAAATCGCTTAATCCACTGGAACTCTTTTCCCTTACAGCAAGAAAAGCCTTAGCTGACACTCAGATTGAAAATTTACATGAACACATAGACTATGTGGGAACCGTTAGGCTTTCAGTAGATTATCCCACAGCTACCAATCAGGATAGTTTTGGCTACAAAAATATATCTCATTCTATCGCTAACAATCTGAACATAAGGGCTAAAGAATTTGTTTACACATCTATGGGTGGAAATGCTCCGCAGGTTCTCATAGAAGATGCTGCAAAAAATATACTTTCAGGAAATATTAATTGTGCTTTGTTGAGTGGAGGTGAGACCCTAAAAACGATGATAGATATTTTGAAGTCTGGAGAGAATCTTGATTGGTATGACGATCCAAAAACTAGACCTCGAGAAATAGGAGAAAATGAACTTGGTTTTAATGAGTATGAAAAAAACCACAAAATGGACTTGCCTACTAATGTTTATCCTCTTTTTGCTCAGGCTATAAGAAAGGAACAAAAAAAGACTGCAGATGAACATCTGAGAGATTGTGCTCATTTATTTTCGAAGTTCTCAAAGATTGCGGCAGATAATCCTTATTCTTGGTTTCAAACTTATAGATCTCCAGAGGATATCTCTGAAGTATCTCAAAGTAACAGATATGTTGGTTATCCTTATACAAAATACCTCAACTCAGTCATTAGAGTAAACATGGGGTCATCTTTGGTTTTGACTTCATACGGTTACGCAAAAGAATTAGGAATTCCTGAAAATAAATGCATCTTTCTCACAGGCTTATCAATTGCCAATGATGTTTGGAATGTATCAGAAAGGCCGTCACTTACTAATTCACCTGCCATAAAATTTTGTGTTTCAAATGTCTTTAACCAAAGCAACACCAGTTTGGAAGATTATAAATATTTTGATATTTATTCTTGTTTTCCATCTGCCGTCCAAGTTGCTATGAAAGAAATTGGAATAAATGATGATTTTGAAAGACCATTAACAGTAACCGGAGGTTTACCCTATTTTGGAGGACCAGGAAATAGTTATACGATAATGTCTACATCAGAAATGATAAGAAAATTACGTTCTGATCCTGGTAAAGGTTTGTTAACAGCTAATAGTTGGTTTTTAACTAAACATGCTGCCATGACTCTTTCTTCATCTATGCCTGAAGAGAGGTTATCTTTAGAAAAGAGTAATTCCATTCAAAATGAAATAAATTCAACGAAAATTAAAAATTTGGTAGAACAAGCAAATGGTGATGGAAAAATTGATACTTACACAATAATTAATGGAAGAAAAAAACTAGAATGTGCAATAATTATTGGCACTCTAGAGAATGGCTCTAGATTTTTAGCTAATTCATCAGATGATCAAGACCTTGCAAGCATTCTTGATAAGGATCTTTTAGATCTTCCTGTAAAAGTTGAACATAAAAACAATAAAAATTACTTTAAATTAATATGAAAGAAATAAACGTACTAGTTACTGGAGCTGCAGGTCAGATCTCTTATTCTTTACTTCCTAGGTTAATCAGTGGAGAAACCTTTGGTCCAAATACAAAGGTAAACCTAAAGTTAGTAGAAATTCCTCCAGTGTTAGATAAATTACAAGGAACCGTTTTAGAGCTTGAGGATTGTGGATTTTCAAATTGTGGATCGATTATGTCTACGTCTGATATAAATGAAGCGGCTGAAGATTGTGACTGGGCTTTACTAGTGGGCAGTATACCTAGAGGGATAACAATTAACGGTAAAAAGATTGAAGAAAGAGGTGATCTTTTACACGTTAACGGAGGTATTTTCACAGATCAAGGGAATGCCATTGGAACTAAAGGAAAAGAAGACGCAAAAATTCTTGTTGTTGGAAATCCTGCAAATACCAATGCGCTTATTGGAAAATCTAACTCGAATAACAACTCTCAGTTGTGGATGGCAATGACCGCATTGGATGCAAATAGAGCAAAAGCTCAGGTTTCTATCAAAACTAATCGATCCATAGAGGATATAAAAGGAATGACTATATGGGGAAACCACAGTCCAACTATGTATCCCGATCTAGATAATGCATCTATTGATGGGAAATCAGTTTCAGAGATCATAAATGATAACAACTGGATAGAAAATGACTTCTTAGTCAGAGTTCAACAAAGGGGAAAAGAAATCATAGATGCTAGAGGAGCTTCTTCAGCAGCGCTGTTGCATCTGATGGGAGTTATGGCGTCCCTGAAGGACTCATATTTGGTTATCCACTCAGGACGGAAAATGGAAAAGTCGAAATCGTTCAAGATCTTGAACTGAACGACTACGCAAAGGCAAAAATTGAAATTACTACTAATGAGCTCTTAGAAGAGAAAGAAGAAGTAAAAGACCTTATAGCCTAATTATTTTTTTCTTATTATCAGGCCAATTAAAAGAATTGAAGCTAAAGCAATAATTCCTTCTTCGCCTAAGGCTTTTAAAGCAGATGATAAGTTTTGAAATACTTGACCAAAAAACGGTGTTTCGGGTCCAAAAATAACTCCAAAGAGAACCGAAACGGCTACAAATAGAGCTAATATTTCCGTGAACCTAAAAAGAAACTTCCTTATTTTTTTTATTTTAGGAACTTTTAAGCTATCGATTGGTTTTTTTATTTTGAAATTACGCATCGAATTTAAAAAACTAGGGGAAGTTATCCCCTAGTTTTATTAAAGCATTTATTATCGAAGTAAATTGATAAGAATTGCTGCAACAAGAAGGCCTACAATACCGTTGTCACCAAGAGTTTGAACAACAGCTAATAGGTTTCCTAGCACTTCTCCGAAGAACCAAGATTCTCCAAAAACAATACCAGCAACTACTCCTAAGGCAATTACTCCAATTAAAATACCAGTAAGACCTTTTACAAGATCACCGATCATCTTAAATGCATTTTCCATAATATCCCCCATATGGTTATAGATGAAGTTATTATAATTTCTTGATGAAACTTGCTCTAATTTTTCGACTTTACGCCATCTTTTCTTTTAAATTTGTCAAGCTTTATAAAAATTGATGGTTTTCTGAGCTTTTTTTGTCAAATAATAAAAATTAGTACTTATATAATCCTTGCAGATAAAAAAGTTTCCAAACTTTTTATGTTCTTAAAAACTGATAACTAGTGAAAAAAGTAATCTTTTCTCCTAAGCTCTAATAAATAGGTCTTTATCTAAAGATAGCCTAATAGTCCACTGCAAGAAAAGTCAGTTAAAGTTGAGTTAGTTTTTTCTAACTTCTGCATAAACTTCACTTGTTCCATCTTTATATAAAATGAGAACATCATAAGGTGTAAATTTATCTCCAACTTCCATTCCAGGAGAACCCATAGGCATACCAGGAACAGATAAACCTATTGCATTTGGATTGTTTTCTGCAAGAAATTGAGAGATGTATTCACCTGGAACATGCCCCTCAAAAACATACCCTTCTTTAGAAACCGCTGTATGGCAAGATCCGTATTCAGGTTTGATTCCATATTTCTCTTTAATGGGAAGAAGATTTTGATGATCTTCTGGAGAGGTTTCAAAACCGAGGCTATCAAGGTGTTTCATCCATTTTTTACAGCACCCACAAGTTGCAGTCTTATGCACTATTAGGGAAAGATCTTTCTCTAAACTTTCAAGCTTTGTTGAAGCTAAAGAAAACGAGAGAAATAGAAAGATTAGAATTAAAATTTTTTGTCTTTATCTTTGATTAATTCAGCGCCTAACTGAATAAAATCATCATTAATTTTTTTTCCTAAATCTATTTCTCTTTTAACAATATTAAGAACGTTTGAAACTATTTGAAGCTTAAATCTTTTATTTGCTGGGTAATCATCTGATTTTGTTTCAGCATCTATAAAGTCAATAACTGCCTTCAGTAGCTCTGATGAGGATGGTCTGTCAAATATTGTCATAAAAAGTTGTTGTGCTTAATCATATTCATTAAATCATATTCTGTCTCAGAAACCCTTCGTCCAATTGCTGCTTTTTCAATAGAATTTATTGAACCGCTTAAGTGTGCGAAAGCTTGCATCATACAAATAACACCCCATCTTAAAGAGCCAAAGAGCTGCCAAATATCTATTTGAGACTTATCGATCTTAATATTTGAAATTGATTCATATCCTTCTATAAGCTCTTCTAAATCTCCCAAACCTCCAACTCTCTTATGAACGTTTCCAAATCGCCAAGATCTCACGCACAACCATCCTATATCCTCCATTGGATTCCCAATGTGAGCTAATTCCCAATCTATAATTGATTCTAAGTTTGACTCAGAAATAATAAAGTTACCGAAGCGAAAATCTCCATGGACCAATACATTGTCGTATTTTGTTAATTCCTGAGTCTCTAGCCATTTGAATGCTAACTCAAAAACTGGCTGAGGTTGCTCAAAACTAGAATATACCAGGTAGAGTTTTTTTAATGATTCCTCAAAAGTTACTGAATCCAGATCAGTTAATTCATCTAATTTAGTTTGGTGAATAGTTGCTAGAGACCTGCCTATCTCAAAAGATAATTTACTGCGCACATTTTTATATTTATCATCCCTTAGAATTTTTCTTGGAATAGTTTCTCCAGGAATTGCTTCCATTACATAACCTTCACCGATATCTTCGTTTTCTGAGAATTCAAAAATTATTTCAGGGACTGGCGCATCGTTTGATCTTACGATCCTTTGAATTTTTGCCTCTAATTTTTTTGGGACAGCCATGACTGATTGCTCTTTAGACAATGAACGTCTGACAATGAGTTCGTTGTTATTTTCAAGAATAATTCTATTTATATCAGCAGAGGCACCTCCGGTAAGGGGAACCAATTTCTTAATATTTTGTTGCAGAGAATTCTCTAAGAATTCCTGAAAATTTTGCATACTAAGAAGATACTAAAGAAGCGTCTCTTTCACCAAAATCCCAACCAGGGCCATTATGTTCGTAATTTTTTAGGATTCTCCTTGCTACCGACTGAATATGCACTTCATCAGGACCATCATATATTCTTGCTTCTCTGGCATGACGATACATAAGACTTAGAGGAGTGTCGTCTGTAAGTCCTTTGGCACCGTGGACTTGAATGGCTCTATCAATCACGTTGTGAAGCATTTCAGCACCGACAACTTTGATAAGACCGATTTCGATTCGTGCATCATCTCCTTGATCAATTCTTTTTGCTGCATCGAGCGTTAAATGCCTCGAGGCTTGTATCTCACAAGCACTATCGAATACAAATTTTTGCAATAATTGTTTTTTTGTCAAAGGTGTGCCGAAAGTTTCTCTTTCGTGCATTCTTTCACAAAGTAAATCAAATGCCCTTTGAGCTTGGCCAAGCCATCTCATACAATGGAAAATTCTTCCTGGACCCATTACAGTTGTGTAAGCAGCTCTTGCTGCCCCAGTTGTAAACCACTTTCTACCGTTAATTCTCCAGACACCATCCTCAAGAATTGCGGTAGTTTGAAGTTGAGTTGGATCGGAACTCGCAACTTCAGGTTCTGTCATTCCGAAGCTTGGAAAGATCTCTCCTTGGACAAGAGGCTCTAAGTATTGATCTCTCCAATGAGGCGAAGCAAATTCTCTTAACATGATTGAATCCTGTAGGGAGTGTGTTCCTAAGGCCACCATCGCAAAAGACGAACGACCAATTACTTCATTCACGTAGACATACTCCATGAATGGCATTCCGCCTCCACCAATGTCTGTTGGATGCCCTAAAGCCCAAATTTTTTCATCTTTTGCTAGCTGCATTAGGGAGCCAAGCATCTCTCTTGATTCTGGTGTTCCTTTAGCTAGTTCAGTTTCCTTTGGATAGATTTCATTCTCTATGAAATCTTTAACTTTAGCCCTTATTTTTGTCCAATCTTTACTCATCTTTCTAATTCCCCTTGTTTTTTAATTGCGGAAATAAAATTACGTCCCTTATGGAATCTATTCCCGTAAGTAACATTACCAATCTATCCAATCCTATGCCAACACCAGCACAAGGTGCAAGGCCGTATTCAAGCGCCTCGATATAGTCTAAATCCATCTCCATAGCTTCCTCATCACCCTTTTCTTTATCTTCCATTTGCATTTTGAATCTTTCTAGCTGGTCTTCTGGATCATTTAACTCAGAAAAACCATTTGCAATCTCTTTACCATCTATGAAAAGTTCAAATCTATCTACATAACCCTCATCACCTTCTGATTTTCTTGATAAAGGAGAAATCTCCAGAGGATATTTATAGATAAAAGTTGGTTCAGAGAGCTTATCTTCAACTTCTGACTCAAAAATTTCAGCTTTTAATTTGCCAATAGATAAAGTTTTGAAATTTTCAATTTTTAGTGCTTTTGCAAATTTTCTTAGGCTATCTATATCGTCTAAATCTTTTTTATTAAGAGATGTATTTTTAGTGAGCGCTTCATCAAAAGATAATCTATTAAATTTTTTAAAAGATCTTTTGCTTTGTTCTAAATTCGAAAGATGCTTTATTAATGCCTCCACAAAATCCATCTGAAACTCATAATCTTCATAAGCGGTATAAAATTCCAACATGGTAAATTCAGGATTGTGTTTAGTGGATAATCCTTCATTTCTAAAATTTCTATTAATCTCATAAACCTTTTCAAAACCTCCAACAACAAGTCTCTTCAAGTAAAGTTCTGGAGCAATTCTTAAATACAAATCCATTCCTAAAGCATTGTGATGAGTTACGAAAGGTTTGGCCGCAGCTCCTCCAGGAATGGGATGCATCATTGGTGTCTCAACCTCTATAAACCCACTTGAATCAAAGTAATTCCTAGTCTCAGAAATAATCTTGCTTCTGGCTAAAAAAACTTCTCTTGCTTCCTCATTAACTAAGAGATCTAAATATCTTTTTCGATATCTCTGTTCAACGTCGACAAGTCCTTGATGTTTTTCGGGCAAGGGTTTAAGTGATTTGGTTAATAGAATAGCTTCAGTTACCTTGATTGATAGTTCCCCTGTGTTGGTTTTAAAAAGCTCTCCTTCTACGCCAATGATGTCTCCAATATCCCAAGTTTTAAAATCATCGTAGTTACTTAAAGTATCTTCTCTTAAATAAAGCTGAATTTGTGCGCTCATATCTTGGATCGTAGTAAAACTGGCTTTTCCCATAAGCCTTCGAAGCATAATTCGACCTGCAACTTTAACGCTGATACTTGTGTTCTCTAAATCATCTTTGCTTAAATCTGAGTATTCTTTAATTAATTCCTTGGCTAATTCATTTCTCCTGAATGAATTGGGATAGTCCTTTCCTTGTTCCCTAAGTTTCTTTAATTTTTCTTTTCGTACTTCAAATAAATTATTTTCGTCTTGCTCTTTCAATTAAATGCCCTCTTTTAAACTAGCCTCAATAAATAAGTTGATATCACCATCCAGGACTGAATTGCAGTTTGAAGTCTCTACTCCAGTTCTTAGATCTTTAATTCTAGACGAATCTAAAACATATGACCTTATTTGACTTCCCCAGCCAATATCTGATTTTGAATCTTCTAGACTCTGCAACTCCTCTTCTTTCTTATTTAGTTCCAACTCATAAAGCCTTGCTCTTAATTGTTTCATGGCTTCTTCTTTATTTCTATGTTGGGATCTTCCACTTTGACATTGGACAACGATGCCGGTTGGTTCATGAGTCAATCTAACAGCAGAATCAGTTTTATTAACATGCTGCCCTCCAGCCCCACTTGCACGATAAGTATCGACTCTTATATCTGCAGGATTTAAATCTACTTCAATATCGTCATCTATTTCTGGAGAAACGAAAATTGATGCAAATGAGGTATGTCTTCTATTTCCTGAATCAAATGGTGATTTTCTCACAAGTCTATGAACTCCAGTCTCTGTTCTTAGCCAACCGTAAGCATAATCACCTGAATATTTTATTGTAGCGCTTTTAATTCCAGCGACATCACCTGGAGAAACCTCTATAACTTCTACTGTAAATTTTTTATCTTCGCCCCACCTAAGATACATTCTCATCAACATTTCTGCCCAATCTTGCGCCTCAGTCCCTCCTGATCCTGCCTGAATATCAAGAAAAGCATCATTAGGATCCATCTTATTTGAGAACATTCTTTGAAATTCCAATTCCTTTAGTTGTGATTCAAGATTAACTACTTCATCAGATAAATCTTTAATCTCTGAATCACTCGAAATTGCTTCTAATTCAATTAGATCATTAACATTAGAAGATAATTCTGAATACAGGGTTATTATTTTTTCTAAAAAAGATTTTTCTTTGTTGAGTATTTTAGCTTTTTCTTGATCTTGCCAAACTTCAGGATTTTCAAGTTCTAGATTAATCTCTTTTAATTTTGACTCTTTATCCGATAAGTCAAAGATACCCCCTTAACTCATCAAGAGAGTTTTTTGCAGCTATTAAGCGATCTTTTAATGAAATCTCTTGCATCTTTAAATCTTATTAAATATGAATTCTTTCAAATCTGAGAAATTGTAATTCATGGTTTCATATTTTTCTTCTGAATCTAAGAATTTTTGTAGTCTTTTAGGAGTATCGGAAAAATTAGGTATGACCTTTTTTATGGTATCAATAAACTTTGAAGGGTGAGCTGTCGCAAAACAGACATAATTTTCAGCGCTTCCTTCACGAATATTTTTAATCCCAATTGCAGTGTGTGGATCAAAAATATCCCCTGTCATTTCATAAAGAAATTCAATCTCCTCCAGAATTTCTTCATCAGCAACCGAATGACTTTCAAAAACATTACAGAGATCTTTATAAAGCTTATTAGCGATGGAAAAGCCTTCTTCCTTGAATTGTTTCATTAATTTTTGTGTCTCGATTCCGTTTCCTTCCATCGAATCAAACACCAATCTCTCAAAGTTACTAGCAGACGAAATATCCATACTAGGTGCCAATGATTCCATTGTATTGAGTTTTCTATAAATATTATTTTTGAAAAAGATATCAAGAACATTATTTCTGTTTGTAGCAATGTTTATCTTATTAAGGTTAAGACCCATCTTTTTTGCATACCAACCAGCGTATGCATGACCAAAGTTTCCAGACGGGATTGAGACATTAATTTCTTTTTTGTCGATCCTTGAACTCAAATAAAAGAAATATACTGTTTGCGCAAGAATTCTAGTCCAATTTATCGAGTTAATGGACGCAAAGAGCATGTCTTTATTTTCTGAAGTATCTGCAAACATTTTTTTTACAAAGTCTTGGCAATCATCGAAATTTCCAGTTACAGAGACCGCTTCGACATTATCTTTATTCCAGGTTGTCATTTGTTTTCGTTGGACTTCTGATATTTTTCCATCAGGAAAAAATATAAAGGAATGTAAATTTTCAAAGTTTTGACATGCTGCAATGGCTGCAGATCCAGTATCGCCGCTTGTTGCTCCTAAGATAACTATTTTTTTTCCTAACTTCTCTGAGGCTGCGTTTAGAAACCTGCCTAAAAGTTGCATGGCAACATCTTTAAATGCGAGTGTTGGGCCATGGAATAATTCTAAAACATGCCCAAATTCGTAATCATCATTGGTTTCAAAATTTTTGTATGCATCTGAAATTATTTTTTGTAATTCATCTTTTTGTAGAAAATCACCGATGAACGGTTTGATAACAATCTCAGCTATTTCTGTATAGGACAAATTTTTCATATCATCTATGACTGCGCTTTCAAGCTTAGGAATTACAGATGGAACAAATAACCCTCCGTCAGAAGCTGTACCTGAAGCTAAAATATTCTCAAAGGAAGCTTCTTTAGCTTCGCCTCTTGTACTTACGTATTTCATTTATTTGGATTAAAAATTCTAAGATGAACAATCTTTTTGAAAAGGTCCTTCTCTTTAGAAAAGCTATTTAAAAGGTCTTCTAATTCATTTTCATTACATTCATTGAGGACAATTACTATAGGAATTAGACCATCTTGTGAAAAATCTTCCTTCTGAATAACAGACTCGATACTTAAGTTTTGCTTTGCTATAAAAGATGATATTTTGGCCATTACTCCTGGGCTATCATTCACTTCCAATCTTAAGTATCTCTGACAAGAGAAAGTATTATTGGAAATCTCCATTAATCCTTGACCGAATTTGCTGTAATTAACCTTAATATTCTGCGCTATGTCAAAAAGATCAGATAATATTGAGGATGCAGTAGGTTTTGGTCCGGCTCCCGGACCATAAAAAAGATTAGAGCCTGAATCTTTAGTAAAAACCTCTATTGCATTCATCTCTTCATTTACTTTAGATAGTATTGAAGATTGTTGAATTAACGCAGGAAATGATTTCAAAATGAGTCTATTTTTTTCATAAGATCCTATTGATAAAGGTTTGATTGAATACCCAAGTTCCAAAGCAAACTTGAAGTCTATACTCTCAACTATATCTATTCCTTCAATGTCTAATTCAATGGAACTATCTAATTTTGAACCGAAAGCGAGGTACGATAATACTTTTCCTTTCTGCGCTGCATCAGTCCCGTTGAGATCTAATGTTGGATCTGCTTCAGCGAAACCAAGTTCTTGAGCTTGCTTTACACCTTCTTTCAACTCAATACCGTCTGATTCCATTTTGGATAGTATATAGTTGCTTGTTCCGTTAAGAATTCCTGCAAACCAAGAAATATTTTCAATTCTTGCTTTTGAAGAAAGCGACCTTATGATTGGAATTCCTCCTGCAACAGAAGCCTCAAATCCAATGAATAAATTATTTTTTTCAGCTAATTTAAATAGCTCATCTCCATGTAAAGACATCATTGCTTTGTTAGCAGTTATGAAGTCTTTTTTAGATTCAAGAGCTTGTTTTGCGACTTTATATGCATCGTCTATTCCGCCCATAACCTCTATAACAACATCAATAGAATCATTATTGATAATTGACTCAAAATCGGTGTGAATATTTCCATTGAATTTATCCTTGTATCCTCTTAATTTCCCGCTTTTTGTCACTACATCGGTTACTAGAAAGTCTGTATCAAACATTTTCTTATAGAAATCAGCATTTACTGTTAATAGTTCCAATACAGCTCCTCCTACGTTTCCTGCGCCGCATAAAGCAATCTTTATCTCTTGCTGAGCCATTAGAATATTTTTTTTATGCCTTTAACTGCTTGATTTATTCTTTGTCTATTCTCGATCAAAGAAAATCTGACATAGCTATCTCCATACTGCCCAAAACCAATTCCAGGCGAGACTGCTACGTCACATTCATTAAGTAATAACTTGGAAAATTCAATAGATTTCATTTTAAATTTATCCGGAATTTTAGCCCAAACAAACATAGTTGCTTTTGGTTTCTCAACCTCCCAGCCAATTTTATTTAATCCATCACATAAGACATCCCTTCTTTCTTTATACATATCTCTAATTTTATTAACTTCTTGATCTCCTTCATTAAGAGCAACAATTGATGCAACTTGAATTGGGGTAAATAATCCATAGTCATAATATGATTTAACTCTGGATAGAGCGCCGATAAGATCTTTATTTCCACAACAAAAACCAACTCTCCATCCAGGCATATTGTAACTTTTAGATAGTGTAAAAAACTCTACCCCAATATCTTTTGCTCCTTTTACTTCTAAAAAGGAAGGAGCTTTATAATCGTCAAAACATAAATCTGCATAGGCTAAATCATGAATAACCCAAATTTCATTTTTCTTGGCAATCTCAACAACCTGCTCAAAAAAATCTATATCGACACACTCAGTAGTAGGATTCGATGGAAAATTTAAAACAAGCATTCTTGGCTTAGGAAATGTATTGGCAATTGCTTCTTCAAGTTGATTAAAAAAATCAATGTCTGGACCAATAGGGACATGTCTAATATCTGCTCCTGCAATGATAAAGCCAAAAGGATGAATGGGATAAGATGGATTCGGGACTAGGATGACGTCTCCTTTATCCATCGTTGCGAGAGCTAAATGACCAAGACCTTCTTTAGATCCCATTGTAACGATTGCCTCATTTTCTGGATCAATAGAGACATTATATTTTCTATCATACCAATCTGAGATGGCCTTCCTTAACCTTGGAATTCCTTTTGATTGAGAATAGCGATGAGTTTCTTTTTTATTGACTGTTTCAGTAAGTTTATTAACTATAAAATCAGGAGTAGCTTGATCAGGATTTCCCATGCCAAAATCAATAATATCTTTCCCATCGTGACGAGCTTGAATTTTTAATTGATTTATCTCCTCAAAAACATATCGAGGAAGTCGTTCTATTCTGGAAAAATCTTTATCCATTTTAATTGAGTAATTTTATGAGCCTGTCTGGTTCAATAAATCCTGGAATGATGCTTCCATCTTCTTTAAGAATTGCAGGGGTCCCTTGGACGCCCATACTTCGCCCTAAATTATAGTGGGATTCCACTGGATTATTGAGACAATTCATGATTTCAATATCCTCACCTTGCTTTAACAAGGTCAAAGATTTGTTTTTTTCAGTTGAACACCATGCGGATATAATTTTTTGACCAGCTTCCGAAGCAAGACCTTGCCTCGGGAAAGCTAAATAATTTACCTGAATTCCAAGTTCATTGTATGCTTGAATTTGACTGTGAAATTTTCTGCAATAACCACAATCTACATCAGTGAATACATATATTTGATGAAGAGGATTTTTAGCCTTGAATGTAATCAAAGTAGTTTTATCTAGTTCTTCAATTTTATCTAGCCTTGCCTTAGCTTTTGACTCGTCGCTAAGGTTTAAAATGCCTTCATCAGTGATCCTTAAAAGATCACCATAGAAAATACTTTTTCCATCATTTGATACATAGAGCAAAGAACCATCGCTTAATTTAACCTCATAAAAACCTTCTTGAGGGGATACAGAAACCGATTCAATTTCAAAACTAGCAGGCAAAATAGACTTCAAAGAATCAAGAAACCTATTATCTTGGGAACTTAAAACAAGACTAAAAAAAATAAATAAAGTAGTAAAAAAATATTTCATTTAACCTCTTGGATGATGAGTTTTATGAATAGACTTAAGTCTTTCGTTTGCCACTTCTGTATAGATTTGAGTTGTATTGAGACTTGCGTGTCCAAGTAAAAGTTGAACAACCCTCAAGTCGGCTCCATTATTCAGCAAGTGAGTTGCAAAAGCATGTCGTAAAGTATGAGGTGATATTTTTGATGAATCAATGTTTGCCTTCATACAATATTCCTTTATTCTCAACCAAAATCCTTGTCTCGTAATTCCTGCTCCACGAGAATTTAAAAATAAATGATCCTCTGTAACATTTTTAAGTAACTCGGGTCTTATCTGTTCAATATATTTTTTTAATAGGCTTATAAGCTCCTCCCCTATTGGCACTATTCTTTCTTTAGAACCCTTTCCAAGAATTCTAATTACTCCTTGATTAAAATTTATATCACTCAACTTAAGATTAAGAAGTTCCGACACACGCATGCCGCAAGAATATAAAGCTTCAATCATTGTTTTATCTCTAAAACCTAAGTTTGTCTTTTCGTCAGGAGCATCGAGAAGATCATTTATTTGTTGCTCAGTTAACGTATTAGGCAGCTTTCTGGGTAATTTTGGACTTTCTATATCTTTTGTAGGATTACTTTGAATTAAATTTCTTGATTCAAGATAACCAAAAAAAGCTTTTATTACAGACAAATTTCTTGATACGGTTTTAGCTGATAAGCCTTTTGAAAGCCTAAAAGACATAAATTCCATGATTTCTGCTCTTGTGACATCGGTTAATACAATTTTTAATTTATCCAAATATTTCAAAAAAAGATTTAGATCTCTTGAGTAGGAGTCCAATGAATTTTTGGATAGTCCTTTTTCGATCCATAAGGAATCTATAAAACTTTCTATTTGTAAACTATTTTCTCCCATGAGAACGAGAGATTAGATTTTTTCTTGAATTCTTGCTGACCTTCCAGATCTTTCTCTAAGGTAGTAAAGTTTTGACTGTCTAACTTTACCCTTTCTTTTCAATTCAACGGACTTGATCAAAGGACTATGCAGTTGAAAAGTCCTTTCAACACCGATACCGCTTGATATTTTTCTCACAGTAAATGATGAGTTTAAACCCCTATTTTTTCTACCGATCACAACCCCTTCGAAAGGTTGTGTTCTCTCCCTTGACCCTTCTTTAACAATGACTTGCACTAAAACGGTATCTCCCTGATTAAATTCAGGTAAGTTCTCTTTTAATTGAGCGTTTTCGACTATCTGTACTGATTTTCTAGTTTTCATTACTAATTATGCTTAAAAGCTCGGCAATTCTATCAGATTCGTAGCCAAGGTCACTAAGAAATTCTCTAATTAGGTCTATATCTTGCTGGTTTAGATCATGTTGTCTGATCAGGTCTTGCCTTCTTAAAAAAGTCTTACCAAGTGAATGTTTTCTCTTCCATTTTTCAATTTGGTCATGATTTCCTGATAATAGGGTTTCAGGGACTTCTCCAAGTTCATTTTTTTCTGGTCGGGTATATTGAGGATGTTCCAAAAGAGCATTCTCGAAAGAATCATTTTTCACAGATTCTTCATCGCCAACCACTCCATCAATAAATCTGATGATGGCCTCTAAGAGAACCATGGACGGAATTTCACCTCCCGTTAATACATAATCTCCAATGCTAATCTCCATATCAACTTCTGCGTCTATGATGCGCTGATCCAGGCCTTCGTATCGCGATGATAAAAATATTAATGAATCCTCTTTAGAAAGCTCTCTAGCTGTTTGAGCTGAAAAGGTTTCTCCAGATGCTGATAGATGGATTACTTTTGATGAGCCTGAAAAAGTATCTTTAGCATGATTTATGCATTTTTGTATCGGTTCTGATTTGAATACCATTCCTGGCCCTCCCCCGTAAACCTTATCGTCTATTCTGTCTTTATTACTTAAAAAATCTCTGGGGTTAAAACTTTTGATTTGGATTAATCCTGAATCTGTAGCTTTTTTTACGATTCCGGATTGAGAGAATGGAACAAAAATTTCTGGGAAAACAGAAATAAAAGCATATTTCTTAGTCAATTTCCCAATCCACTATTATGTGTTCGCTAATTTCAATTACAAACTTACCTATTATCAAAGGAATTAAAACTTCCTTATCATTAATCTCGCATACAAGAACATCATTAGCTCCTGTAGGCATTATCTCTTTAACGTATCCATTAAAATATTTTATCTAAAGAAAACTTATGGATGCCATTGGCATCAATGAAAAATTCTTTATATTTAGACAGTCCGGATGGATTATCTGAGTGAGCTATTAGGTTAATGTAGCCTTTTAGGCCAACAGGTTTACCTAATCTTCCAATTAAAATGAGGTTTACTTCGTCAGTAAACCCCATTTTATTTTATAGAGAAAGATAAATATTACTTGTCGTCGTCTTCGCCTGTTATTGCATCTTTTATAGAATCAACAACATTTGATACGCCTTCAACAGCTGCTTCTACAGTTTCGCTTACAGCTTCAACTGCTTCTTCAACAACTTCACTCGCACCTTCGACTACTTCTTTTGCAGTGTCAACTACGGTTTCAGCAGCTTCACCAACTATTTCTGCGGCACCTTCAACTACTTCAGAAGCAGTATCTGTTACAGCATCTACAGCAGCACCAGCTACTTCAGTGACGCCTTCAGCAACTTCTTTAACAGCTCCTTTTACATCACCGTCCATGACAGCATCAGCAATTTCACCTGCAGCCTCAGCAACTTCGCTACCAACTTCAGCAACACC
>LULW01000374.1_pt2 | contig 16916 bp, 14 predicted proteins | sample 729531 | NCBI WGS metagenome assembly LULW01 (sample SAMN03860279, study PRJNA289734) | marine metagenome | biome: seawater column; feature: ocean; material: water; isolation source: Red Sea water column Station 108 - depth 10m | place: Saudi Arabia: Red Sea | collected 2011-10-15 | depth 10 m | reverse complement strand
AGTCAATAGAGTGAATCCTGGTGGAAAAGCTCAAAATGCTCATAGAGACTATCACTTAGGATTTATGTCAGGTGAACAATCTGCCAGTTGGCCTCTACATGTACATGCAATGTCACCTTACCTTACACTTCAAGGCGCAATTGCGCACTGCGACATGAGTATTGAAAGTGGGCCTACACTCTTTCTACCGTACTCCCAATTGTATAACAGAGGTTACATTGACTTTACTAAAGAGAAGTATCAACAATTCTTTGATAAAAATTCTGTTCAGATTGAAATGACAAAGGGAGATGCTGTGTTCTTTAATCCTGCTGTTATGCATGGAGCAGGAAATAATAAAACTAAATCAGTAAAAAGAATGGCCAATCTACTCCAAATATCATCAGCATTTGGAAGAGCAATGGAAACCATTGATAGGAAAACTATGGCTAAGACACTATACCCTCGGTTATTAGAATTAGTTATGAAAAAAAAGATGCCTTTCAGGCTAATCGAGAATGTTGTGGGAGCAAGTTCGGAAGGCTATTCATTTCCAACGAATTTAGATCTGGATCCTCCCATAGACGGAATGGCGCCAAAAACCCAAGCTATGATTATCATTGAGTCATTAAAAGCTGAAAAAGAACCAACTTTTGTCTTTGAAGAATTGAATTTACTTGATATTCGACAATCTTCGTAAAGAGATTTTGATAATATGAAGCGAATAAAATTTGCAATTTTAGGAATGGGCAGAATTGGTAAAGTTCACGCTGATACAATTCAAGCAAACTCCAACGCTGAGCTTGCTGCTATACACGATCCAATAAATAATGAAATTAATATACTTCAAAAAAGGTATTCGTGTCAACAAATGTCACTTGAGGACATTACTAATAATGATCAAATTAAGGGTATTCTTATCTGCACTCCCACCGATACACATGTCGATCTCATAAAGAGATTTCTTTATACTAAAAAAGCTGTGTTCTGCGAAAAACCTCTTGATCTAAATTTAAGAAAAGTTAAGAAACTCGTTCAATTAGTTAGCGAATCCAAATCTCAAGTAATGCTCGGGTTTAATAGAAGATTTGACCTTCATTTCGCAAAATTGAAAGCACATTTAACCAAAAAAGAGATTGGGGTTATTGAGCAAATCACCATAACATCAAGAGACCCAAATCCGCCAACAATTGAATATATTAAACAATCTGGTGGTATATTTAAAGATATGGCTATCCATGATCTCGATATGGCTGTCTTCTTAGCTGATGAGAAAATACATTCTATCACCGCTTTAGGATCCAATTTTGTAAGCAAAAAAATTGAGCAAGCCGGTGATTACGATACTGCCACTATTTTAATGAGAACCATTTCTGGAAAGCAGATTTCAATAATTAACTCACGAAGGGCGACATATGGTTATGATCAAAGAGTCGAGGTTCATGGGTCGAAAGGAAGTTTAAAAGTTAACAATCCCACTCTCTCGGAGATAGAACTAGCAAAGGAAGCTGGAACAACTAAAGATAGGTTGCACCACTTTTTTATGACAAGGTACATAGACGCTTACAAAAATCAAATCGACTACTTTGTTGACTGTATAAAAAAACGGTCAATGCCTAAACCTGACAGTTATGATGGTTATTACGCACTGTACTTAGCCGAAAATGCTCTTAAATCTGCTAAAACAGGTAGAACAGTTTATTTGAGCTGATGTTAACTAAATCTTAATCCACTTTCCACTAAGTGCTGATCTATCTACAGCGTCCATTACTTTTTCTATTTCATATCCTGATTCAAAATTGGGCCAAGACTCAGTATCGTGCTCTATTGCGAACAGGAGCATCTGTAGTTCACACATCTTGACATCCATAAATCCTAAACTGTGACCTCCATTAGGCAGAAAGGATTTATAAAAAGGATGATCAGGACCCGTTAAAATTGTTCTAAAGCCATCGGTGCTTTTCTTTTTTTGTCGTGTAAATAGTTTGATCTCGTTTAGTCTTTCCTGATCAAATATTATGGTGCCCTCGGTTCCATGTACCTCCCATGTAAGTCCACATTTTTTACCCCAAGTAACGCGACTGGCACCGATATGCCCATGTACCCCATTTTGGAAATGAATAAGAGCAGAGATCATGTCATCGTTATCAACGGTCTTAGTTTGTTTTCTATTAGTTGGATCCTTTCTTTTTAGGTGTACAATATTTATATCCCCTACTACTTTAGATATTGTCGATCCAACTAAAAAGTGCGCCACGCTTATAACGTGACTCAATATATCTCCATTTGCACCAGTACCAGACGCTTTTCTCGACATACGCCACGACCATGGTCTTTTTTTATCGGCCTCATTATCAACATCATAACGACAGAAAAAACCGGCAACGTCGCCAATGACACCAGTTTCTATTAACTCTCGTGCATGTAATACTGCTGGATTTTTTGTATAGTTGTAACCAATAATTGTTTTGCCTTTGCTCTTCTTAGATGCTGCAAGCATTTTCTTGCTATCGGGGAGATTACTAGACATAGGTTTTTCACACCACACACTTTTTCCCAACTTTAAAGCTGCAATCGCAATCTCGGCATGCGTGTCGTTCGGTGTGCAAACAGAAACTAGTTTTACTTCTGGATCGTTAACGACGTCTTGCCAGCTACTTGTATACCGTGAAAAGCCAAGGTCTGTTGCTCTTTGGCTGGCTCTCTGGGGGCTCAAGTCACAAACTATCTCTAGTCTTGGCCTCAATCCTGTTCCAAAAACTGAAGCAGATCCACTGTAGGCAACTGAATGGGCTTTCCCCATAAACCCCGTACCGATAACTCCTACACCAATACCTTTCATATGACTCTCCTAAGCAAATGACTAATAATTATTTTTTAGTGCGCTCCAAAAACATTTGTTTCCAATCTTGTGTCAAAATTTTATTACATTTCTTTTATAAGCACCACTTTTGATATTGATTTTGCGTTAATTTAATATTTAACTGTTCAAGGGACTGGATTCTCCAAGATTCTTGTCTTTTTAAATATAAATGGAGGAAAATTATTCATGAAAAAATTATTAGTTACATTGATAGCGCTAGTTCTATCAACTGGTGTTTCTTTTGGTGCAGATCATAAAGCAAACATAATCGTGGTAACTCACGGATCTGATACAGACGCCTTTTGGGGAGTTGTTAGAAATGGAGTTGAGGCTGCAAAGGCAGACACCGGTGCAGATGTTCAATACAGAAACCCACCAACTGGAGACTTAAACGAAATGGCATCTTTGATTGAAGCTGCTATTGCTCAGGGACCAATTAAGGCAGCTGTTGCAGCAGGAATTCCAGTTATATCAATGAATTCTGGAGCCGGCGTTTCAAAAAGCTTAGGTGCTGTAATGCACGTTGGACAACCTGAATATGAAGCTGGTCTAGGTGGCGGCGAAAAAAGCAAAGGGTTGGGTGGAAAGAACTCAGTTTGCTTTAACCACGAGCCAATGAATACAGCTCTTAAAGATAGATGCCAAGGTTTTGCTGACGGTATGGGTGAGAAGCTAAATATGGTTGAGGTTTCATCAGATTTCGATGATATCAAAAACACCGTTATCGCACATATGTCTTCCAATCCAGACACAGGAGCTATAATGGCAGTTGGTCCTACCGGTTGTGATCCAACTATAGCTGCTCTTAAGGAAATGGGTAAAGCTGGAAAAGTCGTTTTAGGTTGTTTTGACCTCGGACCAGCAATTGTGGATGGAATAATTGACGGTACAGTTAACTACGCCATCGACCAGCAGCAATTTTTGCAAGGCTATGTACCAGTGGTAGTACTACATCTAAATCATAGAAATGGTACTCTTCCAGGTAATTCAATTAACTCAGGTCCAGGTTTTGTGACAAAGGGAAATGTTGAATTAGTGAAGAAACTAGCAGGAAAAGAAAGATAAGAAGTATACCTCTTTCTTATTTATAACGGTCTGGCAAATCATAGCGATTTGCCAGATTTATTTTAGGGGGACAAATGGCATCTGATGAACGCATACGAGATATCGGATTAATCAGAAGATCTATATCTAGACCAGAGTTAGGGTCTGTTTTTGGTTTAATAATAATTGTCATTACTTTTATGACGCTTACCTCAATCAGTGGCACCTTTGGAGCAATGTGGCTAAATCCAATTGGAATCCAGGCATGGGTTGAGCTAGCAGCGTTTGTGGGCATCTTAGCTATCGGTGCCTCTCTTTTGATGATAGCAGGAGAGTTTGATCTCAGCATGGGAGCAAATATTGCTTTAGCTGGACATAGCTTTGCCATTTTTCTTTTATTTGGAGTGCCTATTGAGTTGGCGATCATTTTAACCTTTATAGAGCTGGCTTTTTTAGGATTTATCATTGGAGTAATTGTTGTTAGAACGGGACTTCCCAGCTTTATCGTAACTCTGGCATTTTGGTTTGCTAGTAGAGGGCTTGCAGTATTTCTTAGCCAAACGTTTTTCAATCAATCTAGATTATCTGTGAAGGCAAATCTAAAACCACCCCCAGGAGGTGGAGAGGATCCTACACTGATTGATAACATTTTCGCATTCGACAAGGCTTTTGGGGTTCCCTTCGATGCCGAAGTTTATTACTTTATCATTCTTGTATTCATAGTTGCTTTCATTACCAATCGAACACCATATGGAAATTGGATCTATGCGTCTGGAGGTGACCCAGTGGCTGCAAGAGCTGTTGGTGTTCCAGTAGCAAGGGTGAAAATTAGCTTATTTATGATCTCGACCTCTCTTGCCTGTCTCTTAGGTATTTTAACCGTAATGACATCTGGTGCATCAGATCCCAAAGCAGGAGATTTTCGTGAACTACATGCAATTGCAGCGGCGGTTATTGGCGGCTGTGCATTAACCGGCGGTTACGGCTCTGTCGTTGGAGCAGTTCTTGGGGCATTAATTTTTGCAATCGCAAGCCGAGGAATAAACTTTGTACCTTTTATCGACAATAACCTTTTTAGGGTGATGCTAGGAATGCTAATTTTAGGATCTGCTCTTTTAAACCAATTTTTGAGAGACAGGATAGTGAAAGGCTAAAGAGACTATGATCCCATCAATTGAATTTAGGGGTGTATCGAAGTTTTTTGGTAACATAATAGCGCTGAAGGATATATCATTTAAGGTTTTTAAGGGTGAGATAACGGCTTTATTGGGTGATAATGGTGCAGGTAAATCAACACTAATAAAACTGTTATCTGGGGTCCACATGCCTAGTGAGGGCGAAATACTGCTGAGCGGTGAGCCAGTGAATTTTAAGTCACCAAGACAGGCTGTGTCTGCTGGTATCGGTACAGTTTATCAGGACTTGGCGTTACAACCTTTGATGAGTGTGACTAGAAATTTCTTTCTAGGTAGAGAGATTACCAAAGGCTTATTTTTAAATATGCCTCTGATGAATACAATCACAAAAAAGGAAATGGCGAAACTGGGTATTGATGTAGCGGACCCAACACAACCGATAGGAACTATGTCAGGCGGTCAAAGACAGACACTAGCGATCGCTAGAGCTATTTATTTTGGAGCCAATGTTCTTATTCTGGATGAGCCAACTTCGGCCCTCGGACAAAAACAGCAGTTAGAAGTTTTAAGAACTATAAAAAAAGTAAAAGAGTTAGGTGACATAGCCATAATATTCATAACCCATAATGATATGCATGCTAAGCTTTTGGGAGATCGTTTTGCTTTTCTGAACAGAGGAAAAGTTTTGGCCGAGGGATCAAGAGACGAAATTGATATGAATAACCTTAGACCCTTGATGGCAGGTGGTGCAGAGTTAGAGAAACTTGAAACAGAATTCTCCGGAAGATAGCAGTGATTTAAAAGGGGAAAACATCAGCTTTTTGAAAGGCTTAAAAGTAAAATGGTTAATCAAAAAAATGATCTTGATGTAATAACAATTGGACGATCTTCAGTAGATTTATATGGAGGGCAAGTTGGAGGACGACTGGAAGACATGACGTCGTTCCAAAAATACATTGGGGGTAGTCCTACTAACATTAGCATCGGAGCATCAAGATTAGGTTTGAGATCTGCAGTCATTACAAGAGTAGGTGATGAGCATTTCGGGCGATTTATTACTGAGCAATTAACTAGAGAGGGTGTAAACACAGAGGGAATTATTATTGATAAGGAACGTTTGTCCGCTCTCGCTATTTTAGGAATTCGCGATAAGGAACAATTCCCTCTATTATTTTACCGTGAGAATTGTGCTGATATGGGCCTCACAAAGAATGAAATTGATCCAGATTTTATTAAACGCTCAAAATGTGTTGTTGTAACCGGTACCCACTTTAGCTCGAAGCAAGTATCAGAAGCTTCGTTCCAAGCAATTAACTATGCAAAAAATAATAATGTGCTTGTCGGGTTTGATATTGATTATCGTCCGAACCTCTGGTCCCTAGGCGGTCATGGTGATGGTGAGAGCAGGTTCGAAGAAAGTAAGGTCGTAACAAGTCATGTTCAAAAAATCATAAGCCACTGTGATCTTATTGTAGGAACGGAAGAAGAATGGCATATAGCAGGAGGAACTCAAGACACATTAAAGGCGCTTCGAATCTGTCGTGAACTAACGCAAGCTATAATAGTCTGTAAAAGGGGCGCCATGGGGTGCACCGTTTTCCCCGATGCTATAATTAACTGGGATTCAGGTATTTCTGTAAAAGTTAATAAAATTGAGATATTTAATGTCCTGGGTGCTGGTGATGGCTTTATGGCAGGTTTTTTATATGGTTGGTTAAATGACCAGTCGTTGGAATTATGCGCGAAGTATGCCAATGCATGTGGTGCTTTAGCAGTCTCTAGACATGGATGTGCACCAGCTTATCCATCTAAAATAGAGTTAGAACACTACCTCAAAAATGGTAGCCAGCACTTTTCTTTAAGACAAGATACATTTCTTGAACAACTGCATTGGAGTACAAATCGAAGAAAGAGTTTTGATAACCTTTTTACTTTGGCAATAGATCACAGAGTGCAATTTAAAAAGCTAGCAGAGGAAAATGAAAAACAAAAAGAGGATATCGCTGTTTTCAAATCAATGGCATTAGAGGCCTGCTTGGAGGCGCAAAAATCTGAGCGAGAAAATGTAGGTATCCTTTTAGATGAAGAATATGCAGAAAGCTCTTTGCATGCCGCGTCTGATCATGACATATGGATTGGTAGACCAATTGAAAAGGCAGGTGTATTTCCTTTAGAATTAACTGAGGAGCCTGATATAGGATCACGACTGGCAAACTGGCCAGTTAATCATTGTGTGAAAGTCTTGGCACCCTTAAGAAATGATGATCCAAAAGACATCTATGAACATCAAGTAAAACTTTTAAGTCAATTAGCGCAAGCGTGTAGGCTTACTAACCATGAACTATTATTGGAGATTATTACAAAAAGAAATGACAAAGCTTGCTCTCCTGAGCAGATCCTATCTCTTATGCAGAAATTGTATGAAGATAATATTTATCCCGATTGGTGGAAACTAGAGCCTATTGAAAATGTCGAGTTTTGGTCAAAAGCCAATAATATTATACAGCAGTTTGATCCATATGCCCAAGGAATAATCGTTTTGGGCATGGATGCGCCCTCAGATAAATTGGCTTCAGTTTTTGATCTATGTAAAAATTATAAACACGTAAAGGGGTTTGCAGTAGGACGGTCGATATTTTTTGAAACAGCCAGAAAGTGGTTTGGAAATAAAATAACTAATCAACAAGCAAAGGATGAGATGTTTAATAAATTTACTAAGCTTATCAAGTTATGGAAGAGGAAAAATTAAAAATGAAAACAGTTAAATTAACTGCAGCGCAGGCTCTGGTAAAGTGGATGATTGCCCAGAAGATTGAACAATTTGATGGATCGTTTGAAATGGCTTTCAAAGGTGTGTGGGGAATATTTGGTCACGGTAACGTTGCTGGCATAGGTGAGGCTTTAGAAAAGCATAAATCCGAACTTCCGACTTATAGAGGGCATAACGAGCAAGGCATGGCCCATGCGGCATTAGCATATACAAAAGAGATGCGAAGGAGAAGGTTTATGGCCGTCACATCATCTATTGGTCCTGGAGCAACCAACCTAGTAACAGCAGCGGCATTAGCTCACGTTAATAGGCTACCAATTCTTTTACTACCAGGTGATATCTTTGCTGACAGACGCCCTGACCCAGTACTTCAACAGGTTGAAGATTTTGAAGACGGAACTGTATCTGCCAATGATTGCTTCAGACCGGTCAGCAGATATTTTGATCGAATAACTAGGCCCGAACAATTACTCAATGCGTTACCAAAAGCCATGTCTATTCTTACTGACCCAGCTATGGCTGGCCCTGTTACTCTTGCGTTTTGTCAAGATGTCCAAGCCGAAGCCTATAATTATCCAGAATCTTTTTTTGAAATTGTTCACTGGAATGTCAGAAGAATTCAACCAGACCGAAGAGAGATAGAGAGGTTGGCTAACTCACTAAAAAAGTCAAAAAAACCTGTAGTAATCGCTGGTGGAGGAGTAAAATATAGCGATGCGCAAAACGAACTAAAGAAATTTTTAGATTTAACTAAAATACCACTAGTGGCAACACAAGCTGGAAAATCAGTCTTAGTAGAAAAAGATGAGCAGAACCTTGGATCTATCGGAGTGACAGGTTCTAGTTCAGCCAATGCAATTATATCAGGTGCAGATCTCGTTATTTCCGTAGGAAGTCGCTTGCAAGATTTTACTACAGGCTCCAACGGACTAATAAAAGCTCCGGTATATTCCATAAATGTTCAGGCACATGATCTAACTAAACACAAGTCCATACCTGTTCTGGGGGATGCTAAGGAGACACTCCAATTGCTGAGAGAGCTAAGCATAAATTATAAGGTTAGTGCAGACTATATCGCGCATTATTCCCAAGCAAAGTCAAATTGGACAAAAGACGTAGACAAAGTAACTTCTACTAGTTTAATGAATAGTCTACCTGCCGACAGTCAAGTAATCGGAGCAGTAAACCGAAGTGTGCCAGAAAACACAGTCGTAATAGGCGCAGCAGGGTCAATGCCGGGAGAACTACATAAACTCTGGAGAGTTTTAGATCAAGATACGTATCATATGGAATATGGGTATTCTTGTATGGGATATGAGGTTTCAGCTGGTATTGGAGTAAATCTCGCTGCACCTAATAGACCAAATGTAATTTTTGCAGGCGATGGCTCTTACCTAATGATGAATTCGGAACTCGCTACCGCCGCAATGATGGGCGTTTCAATGACTCTCATCCTCACAAATAATAGAGGTTATGGTTGTATTAATCGCTTACAAAAAGCTTCTGGGGGGACTGAGTTTAACAACCTGTTTTCAGACTCTAAATTCGAGAATCAGATAGAAATTGATTACGTTTCTCATGCAAAATCTATGGGAGCTGAAGCCACCCATGTTTCCGACATAACTGAATTGGAGAGAGAGGTTAAAAGCGCAATTTCAAAAAAGGGCGTTAATGTTATAGTGATAGATACAGATCCAAATATAAGTACTGAGGAAGGAGGTGCTTGGTGGGATGTGGCGATTCCAGAAACCTTCATCGATAATAGCAAGTCAGATCTTTCAAAGAAGTATTTAGTGGCTAGAGCAATACAAGACAAAGGATCCAAATAGTGAGCAAGCTCCTAATTAATCCAGATTTGAAATCTATGAGATTACATAACATCACTCCTTCGAGTGCTGGCTGGAAATATGTTGGATTAGAGGTTTATAAAGCTTTTAAAGGAAATAAGTTCTCTAGAAATGGTGACTCACGAGAGGTCTGCGTTGTGTTATTGAGTGGAGAAATAAACTTTTTTTTAAATGGAGAAGAAGTTGGGAACTTTAAAGGCAGAAGTTCAGTTTTTGATAACGAGGCACCTTTTGCGTTTTACTGTCCAGCCAATCATAGCTTTGAAATAAATACACTTACAGATTGTGAGTTTGCTTATTGCACCGCACCCGGCTTAACTCAGGATCAGGAATTTCGCGTAATTATACCAGAGAAAATGGAAAAAGAAAAAAGGGGGGAAGGTTCCAACACTAGATATGTTTGCAACATACTTCCAGAAACTGAGCCAGCTGATAGCTTATTAGTAGTTGAGGTTATTACTCCATCAGGAAACTGGTCCTCCTATCCGCCTCACAAACATGATCAGGACAATTTACCAACAGAGTCCTATCTTGAAGAAACGTACTATCATAGAATAGATCCTTCGCAAGGATACGTAACCCAACGCGTATACACGGACGATTTGAGTATTAATGAATCCATGTCGCCCTCTGATAAAAGTGTCGTACTAGTTCCGGCTGGCTATCATCCAGTTGGTGTCCCACATGGGTATAAAAGTTATTATTTAAATGTAATGGCAGGTCCCAAGAGAGTTTGGAAGTTTAAAAATGATCCAAATCATGATTGGATAGTGAATAAATAGATTGTTTTAAAGAAAGTGAGTTGTATATGGAGGTAAAGCTTGGTATGTCACCAATCTCATGGACTAATGATGATTTACCTGAACTTGGAGGTGATACGAGTTTAGAAACATGCTTAAAAGAAACACGATTGGCTGGATTTTCAGGTACTGAGTTAGGTGGAAAATTTCCAAAGAACCCTTCTAGCCTTAAAGAAGTTTTAGAAGAGCATGAATTAAAGCTTATTTCCGGTTGGTATTCTGGCACAATGCTAAATAACAATCTAAAAGACGAAAAAATTAAACTAGATGAAACTTTAAATTTATTTGCCGAAGTTGGTGCGAGCGTTTTAGTTTATGGTGAAACGTTCAATACAGTTCAAAACAAAAAGAATAAGCCCTTGAATTCGAGGCCGAGATTATCCGAATTTGATATTAAGCAATACGGCCAAGATTTAGGTGATCTAGCCGATTATTGCTTAGACAAAGGCGTACCATTGACCTTTCATCACCATATGGGTACAGCCGTAGAGACACAAAATGAGATCGAGCAATTAATGAATAGCACTAGAGACTCAGTTGGTCTTCTTCTAGACACAGGACATCTTCTATTTGCCGACGGTGATTATGATAAAATTATTTCTAATTATGGGGATAGAATAAATCATATTCATACAAAAGATATTAGAAAGGACGTTTTCAAGAATGTGGATAAAAGTAAAGATAGCTTTTTAGACTGTGTATTGGATGGCGTGTTTACAGTGCCAGGAGATGGTTGCATTGATTATCGAAAATTTATCAAACGGCTTAAAGATATTAGATACAAAGGTTGGATAGTGATTGAAGCAGAGCAAGATCCTCTGAAAGACAATCCATTTGAGCACGCAAAAAAGGGTTTCAATCCCTTAGTTTCCTGCTTAGAAGAATATGATTTTAAGATAGTTGCCTAAGTTTAATGACCATCGAATTACCCATAAAATTAAAACAACGAATGGCAAAGGGTAAATTTGTAATTGTAGGAAGAGCTGGAATGGACCTTTCCCCTAAACCAGCCAATAAACAAACGAGTGAAGCCGGTACATTTATCTCTGATTTGGGGGGATCTGCTGCAAACATTGCTGTTTCTATTTCCAAACTCGGAGGTCGTTCTCAAATTATAACTGTGGTCTCAGACGATGAAATTGGTGATTTTGTTTGGAAAAAATTAGAAGAGCATAAAGTAGATACTTCACTAGTAACCAAGTCTCAAAATAATAATGCTCGTACATCACTTGCAATAGCAGAGATAAGAGAAGAGCCAAAGGTCGTTATCTATCGTAATAATGCCGCTGATCTTTTGATAGATAAACAAAATATTGATAACTTAAATCTAGAGAATTATGCCGGCATTGTGATCACTGGAACTGCGCTTTCGGATGAACCATCGAGATCGACAATAAACCTACTTATCGAAAAATCAAAAAATGCAAAATGCCCAGTTATATTCGACGTTGATTACAGAGCAAATGCTTGGACTTCAATATCATTGGCATCCGCTGAACTTCGAGGAGTTGCAAAAATAGCTGATATGTGTGTTGGCAATAGAGAAGAGTTTGAAATAATGTTTGAACAAACGGATTTACGAAAGGTCAGTGCTAATTTTAATCCAAACCAAATAGTGTTATTCAAAAAAGGAGCTGATGGTTGTGACATTATTTTAGATGGTGAAACGGAGTCATATACCGTGTTTAAAGTGAAAGCAAAGAAACCATACGGAGCTGGTGATGCGTTCTTAGGTACAATTCTTCACTCACTCTCAAATGGATTAAGTTTAGAATCAGCTATAAAAAGAGGTAACGCGTCTGCAGCTATTGTCGTTTCGAAAGAAGGATGCGCATCGGCAATGCCCAATCTTAACCAGCTAATTGAATTTATCGAGACACATTAGGAGTATAAATTGCACATACCGCCCCATGACAATGATAATAGACCCATAATTGATATAAACGATGCAAAAGTTCCATACGCTTTTTTCAATAGGGTTACTTTAAATAGAGATGAAGAATTTGTATACGAATTAAAAGAGTATGAGAGCTGCATTGTCCCTGTGACAGGGAGTATTATTGTGAATGTCTATTCTTTGGACGAACGTTTAATAGGTAATCGGATGAATAACGTTTGGGACGGAGAGCCTGAGGGGGTATATGTGCCAACGGGTTTAACCGCAAAAATAAAATGTGCCTGTGACCAAGCGGAAATTTTTATTGCGGGAGCCAAGTATTCAGAGCAATTACGGCCATTCTATATTATGGGAGAAGACGTGGATGTAGTTCAATATGGGTCTGACGACACCAAAACTCATAGAAAAATTAAACATATCTTAGGACAAAAACAAAATGGAAAAGTTGGTCGCCTATTAGTTTCTGAGCTTTTTACTGTCGGTAAAGGTGGATGGTCAGGGTTTCCACCCCACAAACACGATACTGATAGAGATGGTGAAACACACCATGATGAAGTCTACAACTTTAGATTCGATCCTAAGGAAGGATTTGCTCTTCAATTATTGCAAGGAGAAAATAAAAAGGTTGGAGATGCGCATCATATAGTGGATGGATCAACTTTTGTAATTGATAAGGGGTATCATCCTTGTGTGGTCGCTCCAGGTTATCAGATGTACTATTTCACAATTTTAGCCGGTAAATCTCAGAGATCTTTAGTTCAATATTTTCAACCTGAATATAGCTGGCAAGTCGAAACTATACCTGGCATTAAAGATATGATAGCCAAATTTAAATGACCTTATCTACACTTAGCCAAGAGCTTCATGTTGCTAGAAGCAAGAGGTACGCACTTGCAGGTTTAGTTATACTGGGATGGGAAGATGCAAAATATTATGTAAAGGCAGCAGAAGAAATTAACTGCCCAATTATCTTGCAAGTTGGACCAAATTGCCGCGAAAACACTCCTATAGAAATAATGGGGCCGATGTTAAAAAAACTTGCAGAAGATGCATCAATTAATATCGTAACTCTATTGGACCACTCTACTAATTTAAAAGAGTGCGAAAGAGCTCTAGATAATGGCTTTTCATCAATTATGTTTGATGGGTCAAACATGGAACTTAACGAAAATATTGATATGACATGCAAAGCCGTGGAGCTTGCAAAAAATTATGGAGCATCTGTAGAGGCAGAGCTGGGAGTTGTTGGTTACGATCAAGGGATAAAATCTAAGTTTACTGAACCGAAACTTGCACAAAAATTTTATGCAGCTACGCAGGTAGATGCTTTAGCAATTTCTGTTGGAAACACTCATCTCGAACAGGAGAAGGCAACAGAAGTACTTCATTGGTTAGCAAAAAATACTGCCATTTGCAAAATTAATATAGGAACACAATTAAGACAGGTTTTTGGAGAAAATCTGAGGGAATACTTATTAAATAACCCAACTATTTTTGATAGGATTGAAATTCTTTCTCACGTATATGAGAAGATAATACCTACCACAAAGAAAATAATCTTGAATCTAAGGCCAGATAAATGACTTTACAAAATAAGGGCATTTATTTAATTCAAGATCCTTTCACAGTCTGTATCTTTGAGTAAGTTAAGTACTTTTGTTTGATGTTTGTCACCAAGACTTCTGAACTCTTCACGAATCCATTTTAAACATTTTACTTGATAGGGAAATGTTCTTTGTTCCCACTCACGACCTAAAATTTCTGCACTCCATTTTTCTTCACCACTATTAAAAGCTTCTTCGTTCTTTAGCATAGTTGGGACATATGTCTTTCCAACTTCACAAAAAATTCTTTTAATGGTTTCAGGAAGCTTTGAATCACTGATCCAATCTTCGCTATCGGGTTCTAATCCAGAAAGGTCTTCTGTTTTTCCTACCCAAGCCATAGTGCGCATTGAGTTTTTCTCTATTATAGAACGAGGTGTAGGATCAAATCCTACCAATTGGCTTAATTGTCCAAAGAAAGCAAAATCTGCAGAAGATGGACGGGATCCAAGCAAAAAGGGGAAGTTAATGAAATGATCCTCTAAAATGCTTATAATTTTTTTGAAACATTGATCTATAAGAGGCGCTGTTTTTTTGTTCGATCCTACAACCCAAACCCTTCCAAGTTGGCGTTGTGCTATTTTTTCTTTTTTATGACTAAGTTCCTCGTTTGTAAGTGTGGAGTTTGCATAAAGGGGTAACAACGTCCCTGCATTGTCAATGTCCTTGTCATCATACCATCGGTAATGAAACATAAATTTCGTTCCCCACTCATCACCATAATCTTCAAGCAAATAGTTTAAAAATCTCAAAACTGGGTTTGAGGGAATAGTGCTGCGGCTCGTGAATTTGCTCTCTAGCTTTCTAATGATAGGGGTTGAGTCAGTAACTGCCGTAATTTTCTTTTCAGAATTTTCAAATAAGAATGTTGGGTGTAAAACTGGCTTAGGTTTTTCGATATTGTTCCGGTCTAAATATTCGTCTGGCTCTCCCCAGATAATTTTATACGGGATATGCTTATACCTTAATAAGGCGACCATCTTTCGTGTGTAGGGTGATCCGTTGTTACCAATTAATTTTATGGGTGCTTTGATGATCATAAAATTTTTCCTTTGTGTAAAATATGTATCTTACTAACCTAATTTTGGTGAAATAAATTTATGTTAGCGTTTTCAATTTTTTGATTGAGATTAGAATACCGTAAATTTAAAAAAACTTTTTTAAGTGCTTCTCGTAATACTCTTTTGCTCCCAATTAAGCAGACATTCTGCTTCCCTCTTGTGATTGCCGTATATATCAATTTTCTCGTAAGCATTATGCGATGATCATCCACTATTGGCATCACAACGTTTGGGTATTCAGAGCCTTGACTCTTATGAACCGTTATAGCATACGCTAAATCTAAATAATCTATTTTATTGTTATGAAAGAGTTTCATTTCTCCATCAAACTCCACTCTAATATTTTTTCCAACTTTATTTACAACGTAACCAATATCGCCATTTCTAACATCAATATCATAATCATTTTGTGTACATATCACCTTATCCCCTGCACAAAATTGTATTTCTTTTTCACCCTCCATTTTTGAAAAAACCTTTTCGCCATTAGGGTTATATTTTTTTTGCATAATTGAATTTAAATTTATAAGACCACTAGAATAACGGCGCATTGGGGAACCTTTATTTATTGCTCTAGCTACTTTTGGGATCACGCTATCACTGCCTTGTCGAAATTGCTTTGATAATCTGCTAACAACAATTTTTTTTGATCTTATTAAATCTAAAAATGGTTGCCCTGCACCGACAGGAGGTAGTTGGTCAACGTCTCCAATTAAAATAAGTTGTGACCCTAAAGGTAGCATTTTGACCAAATCATTGAATAAATTTATATCGATCATGGAGGATTCATCCACAATCAAAGTATCAAACTCAATATCCTTAGCTGATGAATCTATCATCGCTTTTAGCATGTGAATTGTCGATGGTTGAAATTTTTTTAATGCTTGATTTTCTGCTATTCGTTTTGCCGCTCGTCCCGTGGGAGCACAGATACGAATTGTCTTTCTAAAGCCGTTGACTAAAACTTGAGCGAGGCCTTCTATAATTCTTGTTTTACCTGTTCCTGGGCCACCAGTAATAATCGAAACTCCTGCTTCTAATGAATTTTGGATTGCTTGCACTTGTTCTTCTGACAGAGGATTAGTGGCATTTTTGTTAGCCGAAAACTGCTTGCCCTTTATTGGTTTGAAATTATCTTTTATCAAACAGATCTGTTGAGCAATATCATTGTCTCGTTCACATGCTTCTATGGTTTCTAAAAAATTTTTATCTTGCACTTTAAAATTATTAAATAAATGCTCATGGCTGTTAATTGCTGTTTGAATTGTTTCAATGTCATTTTTTGTTATTTCTTGAGTTCTCAGTAAAACCCTCTCTAAAGGCCCACAGGTATTGCCACGTTCGGCTTCACTTTGCATCAGTGCATGTCTCGTAGCAGCAACTATTTTTTGATCTAAAGAAACTTCAATTCCAAAAATGGAAATAATACTCTCTATCTTATCAAAGCTGAGTCTAGGAATTGTTTGAAGCAACATATATGGATCTTTATGTATTTCAGCAAAAAACTTATTCCCAAACTCTTCTTTAACAAATTTCTTTTGTGTATATGAAAAGCCAATTTGTGAAAATAATATTTCAAACCCTGAGTTTTCATAATCTAGATCCCATCCTCCTAATAAAGCTTCGGAAAGTTTCTTTGACGTTTTTTCTTCAAGTATGTTTACATTGCGCTCATGTAAATACTTGATAACTGTCATCCCAATATTCTGCGCTATGGTATCAGCATTCTTTGGTCCAATACCCTGAAAGTTTTTAGTCGACAAATATTTCTTCAGCCCCTCTATTGGTTCTTCTTTTAAAATTATTTGAGCTCCCAAGGGCATGTCATCTTTATTCAAAGGCACAAAATAAAAACCATCACGAGAGGTTGCAGTGTTTTCTGCTACAACGCTCTCACAATTTAAAGGCTCTGGAT
>LULW01000660.1_pt1 | contig 16967 bp, 10 predicted proteins | sample 729531 | NCBI WGS metagenome assembly LULW01 (sample SAMN03860279, study PRJNA289734) | marine metagenome | biome: seawater column; feature: ocean; material: water; isolation source: Red Sea water column Station 108 - depth 10m | place: Saudi Arabia: Red Sea | collected 2011-10-15 | depth 10 m | reverse complement strand
GCAGATTTTTGAACTCTTAATTGACCTCTTACACTATTGTCACTTATTGTAAGATTTCCTACCTGAGTGCTGTTTAAATCCTGTTGTATTGGCACCCAAGTTGCACCATTAGATCTTGAAACAAAAAGACCAAGACTATAAATATTTCGATTTATATCACTTGTGGTTGTGCCAAGACTATAACTAATGAGCAACAAAAATACTCCTCTAGCATCAAAAGTTATAGTTTTATCTTGAGTTTGACCGCCATTCGTTACTCCACCCTGATCTTGAAAGAATGAACCATTTGCTGTGATAGATCCATCTTGATTTGTTGTGCCATCAAAATTAAGACTATAATTTAATGTTCCACCTAATCCATTGCTTCCTTGATCTGTTGAAACACCTACTGCAATTCCTGTCGTTCCAACTGCCTTAAATGCAGCAGCACGATATGATGCTGATGGGTTATATCCAGACTCACTGTGAACGAAAACACCGTTTTTGAGTCCTAATGAATGTGGATTAGTAACCGTTATCCCATTATTACTCAAGTATGCACCAACCTTTCCAACTGATAATTTTCCTGTTGGACTCTGAGTTGAGATGCCGACATTGCCTGTTCCTGTGATACGCATTCTTTCAGTATCTGCACTCGTAAATATAATTGGAGCTGTTTCAACAGTTTTTATAAAGAGAGATCCTGTTCCTCTATGAGTAAGCATGGAATCAGTGTTTGCACCACCTTGACCTCTAAGAAGTCTTAATCCATAACCTGTATAAGTGTCATCACCAATAAAGTCTATGTAAGCATAATTATTTGCATTCTGTCCAGTTCCTACCTTAATAAAATTTGCTGCACCTTGTTTGTTTAAGTATACTTGACCATTCTTTACCCTTACCACATTATCTGAAATCTCTAGTTTGTCATCACCAGCAATGGAAAAGTTCATTGCTGAATTTGATTGTGATATTGAACCATTACTGGATCCAGTATTAGCTAGAGTGAGTGTTGCAGTTCCATCATCAGTGTTATTAACTTTGAATACAGTTGTTCCAGAACCATATACAGCGAGTTTCACATCAGCAGTGGCTTCAGTTGCAGTTCCAATCAAAACTTGGCCAGATGAGTTGATGCGAAGCCTCTCTGATGAATTTGGTGAACCATCTGATGTTGTTCCAAATATAAGATTTCCAGGCATATCATCAGTGCCTGGTGTTCCGTCAACTTCTGATCTTATTTGTGCAGTATTGGTAAAATTACTTCCATCATATGCACTGAATAATATTTGACCAGTTTGATCATCATTTTGAGCGATAGAGGGAGATGCACTCGTTCCTCTTGCTGATTGTAGAACTAATCTAGGTGGATTAGCAACATCTTGAATTCGACTTACTTGTATCGCTGCCGTATTCTCTTGAGTTTCAATTTGAAATAACGGATTGAAAGCGTTAGCCCCTAAACGAGCATTTCTACCTGTTCCTGTTGTATTATTAACTAAAATTCGACCAGATGAGTTAATGCGAACTCTTTCAGTCCCTCCAGTTTCTACTGATACTAAATTAGAACTCGGAAATCTAATCGCAGTATCTGTATCTCCTCGATGAACTATCTTATCATCAATTAAAACATCACCAGCAAATCCTTCACTAAATGTAGAGATACCAGTTGCAAATACATCTCCATCTGGACTTAAAGTAATTCCAGATCCAACAAGAATATTAGATCTTGCAGTAATAATACCGACTGAATCGATATTAGTTACATCTTCATATGTTAATGTTCCAGCAATACCTACATCACCAGAAAATGTTGCAACACCACTTACAGAAAGGTTAGTCGCTGTAACAACACCAACAAGTTCACCAACAAATTTTGATGCAGTTATAATTCCAGCACTTGCATTTTGGAATGCAATATCATCTGTGCTCTTGAGTGCGACATTTCCTGTTCTACCATAGAAACCTGTGACCTCTGCAGCAGTTGAACCAGCAAATCCAATCATTCTCACTTGAATTGCAACACCATCAGCTGGGGCAGATACAAATACAAGTGAACTACCAATAACTGAATATGCTCTGGTTGTTGATGTGTCAGACGGATATTGAGTAACACCATCAAGTGTCACTAGAATATCATTATTTGATGGTATTTCTTTTGAAAGATTAAATGTTGATGTTGAACCATCACCTGTAAAATTGTTAACCGTATTATCTGTGAGATCAAAACTTGGTGCGACTTCACCAATGAATGAACCGAATACCTTATCTGTAGTGACTGGCGCCGTGCTGAATACAATTGTAGAGTCTGGTTCAATACCGTAACCAACTGTAGGTGGTTTTGCTTCGGTTGGTTGTTGTATTACACCATTGATTGATAAACTTAGTTGTGCAGCACGACTCACACCAGCTTTTATGCCATTTGTATGAGTTGCCTTAAATTTTGTATTGACACCATCAAATGCAACGTTAAGAGTATGTGATGTTCCAGCACCAACACCAGTCAAATCTATCGCAGTTGAAGATGCTGCGTTTGAAGCGTTTGTTGCAAGTTTGATTGTGCTTTGATCTACCTTGATTATAAAATATGCAGTTCCGTCAGTTAATCCTGTGATTACAGTTCCGCCACCGTCTGTATATGTAACTCTCTGCCCTGTAATAAATCGATGATTTGCGAATGTTAAAGTATTATTATTAACAGACACCACATCAGTGCTCGATCCATCAAACGTCAAAGTAAACGTTGAAATGTCATCGAGTAATTTAAATGTGTTTGCTGAATCTCCAACTACAGCTTGATTACCAATATAGGGCATCTTTCTATCTTTTTAGTTATTTATTCTGAGACAACAGTAGATCCTTTAAATCCACCATTCTTGCCATCAGGATTTGCAATCTCAGCATTTGCATCAGCCTCAGCAGAGTAGGTTTTTCTATCTGCATAGACATCAGACCATGATGAGTTTCCCTTATAATAAACTGTCTTACTATTTAATAAAACAGATTGTTTTTTAATGTGATAAGCCATTGATTTTTAAATGGATAAGAGCGTAGTTTAGAGACTTACAAACGGTCTAAGAAGCAGCAAAGTAGGTATAGTTAACATATATGGTTGTATTCGCTTGCATATTTTGTCCACCATTTCTGTTTATTGAAGTTCCAGAGATGCTAATAATTTCTATATAAGAATCACTGCCACCATCTGGATAAGTTGTAAATTCATTCGCATTATTAACAGCAGCATTTATTACCATTATATTTCCCATCGTCCTCTCTGCCTGTTCAGTTTGAGAACCACGAGCAAAAGGTAATGCTGCCCTTAACACACCTGATGGACTACTGACTGAAGCAATTTTTATCGATCCAATGATTGTTACTTGTCTTCCAATTTTTGTGTAACATAATGTTTTCTGGTTAGAATCTAATGTAACTGAACCAGATTGAACAGTGAAATTAGGAAGGTAATCGCCTTCTTCATAATCATCTAAAGCATTAGCGGTTGCGGTGTCTCCGTTAAAGGTTATTCCTCCAGTAGATAAGATGCGAGCTTTTTCATTACTACCATCTACAAAAAATCTTATCGAACTATCTGCAACAGAACCTCCAAAATCAGAATATAAATGTAATCTTCCATCCACCGTGCGAATACGAGACTGTGTATCATTATCAAATAAATCAAGATTTGCACCATTAGTGCTGCTTGTTAAAATTCCTAAAGTGTTTTCAGAGCTAATTACATCGATTCTACTACCAACAGTTGTGATACCAGTTGCGAATACATCTCCGTCTGGACTTAAAGTAACTCCTGATCCTACCTTTGTGGTGCTGTTTGCAGTGAGTGTATTAGTTGTAAGTGTTGTAACAATACCTGTGGGCGCTCGTAGTGTTGTTATATTTCCAGTGGTCGCTTCAAATGTAGTTACAATACCTGTTGTGGCAGTCAAAGTCGTGACGATTCCTGTCACAATCTTGGTTGTGCCTGTGCTGTCTATTCTTAATCTTTCTGTGTTATTTGCATCACTCGTATGAATCGTCAACAAATTATCACTACCGCTAGCAGTAGTGATACTTGTTATTCCAGATATACTTTTTGGATTTACTACGGTCATTTGGGTTCACTTTCCCCCTATTCGTTTTACTATTTATGCGGTCTCTGATCTAACTCCGACTTCATTAAGTCTGTATGCCTCCAGACATGTAGCATCGAACACTGCACCAGCAATTGCTTGAACACTTGCATCTTCTCCAGATACATCTGTTGCGGTGATTGCAGTAAGTCCAACACCAGTTAGTGTGCCAGGCACGACCACATGACGGTGATAAGATCTGTTTAATTCTGTGCCATCTTCATCGATGACGGTTGCAGTTCTGACTTGAAGAACTTTCCAGTTGTTTGTTGTGTATGTAGATCCCAAAGATACGACTTCGCATTTATCTACAAAAACAGTTTTATTTAATGCCATTAGGATTAATCTCCGATTAAAACGGGTTTAGGTTTTCAGTTGTTTTAGTTTAAAGACTTACAAACGGTCTAGCCTCCTTCTACTCGATACCACCCAGCAAGATAAACTCTATTGTTATTAGTGCTGCCACTATTAAAACCACTGGAATTAGCGTTTGTGTAAGCACTATCTCCAACATCAATTCCTCCTCTTGCTCTTGCTTTAGTAGTATTATTCATGCAACTGAAGTGATGTGGAGCAACAGTCCAAGAACTCTGTTCTTTAGCATGTATTATTCCAGTGGAATTTGGTGTATTTGTTACAGTGAATGGAAGTCCGCCAATATCATATGTGCCATTGGAATTGTTAGTAACGTTTGCTCTCAATAAACCCTCAACATAAACCATTTTTCCTATTTTTACATATTTCCCATACTGCACGGAGTAAGCATTAACAGTAATAGAACCACTACCAGATTCAAATGTTGGCGTCCAGTCGCCCTCTTCATAATCATCTAAAGCATTAGCGGTTGCGGTATCTCCGTTAAAGGTTATCCCTCCAGTAGATAAGATGCGAAGTTTTTCACCACCATTAACATCTATAGAGAGGTTATTTGTATTATTGTCATATCTAATTTGCCCTGCGTTGAGATCATCAGGATCACCCATCATGATATAAGCACTCTTATCAGCTGGTGACATCATGTTCAATACACAATGATTGCTATTTTCTAATGCCAATACAGCATTTCCATCAGCAGATATGGTTCCAGCAGAAGCTTTAGCAACACGTAGTATGCAATCTGGATCATCAGTTCCGATACCGACTTTAGGAGTGTTTCCACCTTTGATGTATAATTGAGTTGTTCTTCCATATTGATCTAAAGTTCCGATATTAATATTACCACTTTACTTCTAAAGGTGCAGCAGTTGGAGTGCAATTAACACCAACAGTTCCACTTGATGTGATGCGAAGTCTTTCACTACCACCAGTTTCTGCTGTAATTGTATCAACATCAGGGAATCTTATTTTTGTATTTGTGTCTCCAGTATGAACAATCGTATCCGCAATATCTACATCACCAAGAGAAGTGACTGTGTTCGCAGTTAAAGTGGTTACAATACCTGTTGTGGCAGTTAGAGTTGTGACAATTCCTGTAGTTATTTTAGTTGTGTTCGCTGTTAATGTCGTTACGATGCCTGTTGTTGCCTTTAAAGTTGCAACTGTTGTAATTCCAGCAATCTCTACTCCAGTAGGAGACGGTGAAATCGTCCCTACTCCAGATAGGCTTGTTATTTATTTAGACCACAACGTAGTTGCCGTCAACGGTCAAAGTTCCAGCAATCGACACTGGGCCTGCCATCATACCTCGAAAACTGGTTCCGATGTAATGAGTTCCTGTAAGTTCACTATCATGTATGATCATTCCGTTTGCAACATACAAACCTTTGAATGAATTACCGATTCCTGTAAGATCATTATCATCAACAGTTGAAGTATTGACACCAACAGGTGTATTTGTAGATATACCAGCAGTCTCAGATACAAACTTACCAGCAGATACTCCTGTCAAGAATCGTCCATCACCACGAACACTTGTCGCACTGACGATACCAGACATAATAATGGTTCCAATACCACTATACTGTCCGAAATTGGCATTTAATTTCTCTGCGTTGATAGTTGCATCCGCAGGCGTTCCGATACTAACTGAGTTACCTAGTGCGATGATGAAGATATTTGCATCAGCCGTTGGTGGATTTGAAAATGTTATCTGATCATTTGCAACTGTGAATGCACTTCCAACTTCTTGTATGATACCACCCAAAGAAACTAATAATGCATTAGCAGATCCTGGCGTATATGATAAGCCACCAGTCGTTAGATTGAATGTTGTCTTCGATCCATTGAACTGTGATTGTAAATCATCGAGTTTGATGAAATTACCTTGAGTGAGTTGTCTTCCAATATATGCCATGTATCTTTTTAGTTATTTATTAAATAACGGCAACAGTGCCGCTAAAATGACCACGAGCTAAGATGTGAAAAGTTAAATCTTGTGTCTCACCTCCATTATCGTCTCCTGTGGCAATTAAGGTTGCAGTATTATTATTTTCAGATATGCTGTAATCAATATTGTGAATACTACCTCTTAAGACTTTATTTTCCTGAGCTATTGAAGCTTGTGTTATGTTAGTTCCACTTCCATGAAAGGCTAGATATAATTTAACTACCTGTGCTCCAGCTGGAGCTGAATTATCTCTTCTAAAAACAGTTATATCCATAGCAGAAGTTCCCCAATTATCAAAAGTAAGAATATTTGTTGCAGAAGTAGACATATCATAGGATCTACTTACAACAATGGTTTTTATAATAGCTCCAGTTCCTGTGGCAGTATTTCCTTGAGCAATATTTCCATCAATACGAACTTTAGTGTCTGTTACTTCGTCAGTTCCTCCTATTAAAACGTGGCCATTTGATGTGATGCGAACTCTTTCTGTTGCATCAGTAGAAAACGCCATATGATTTGGGTTACTACCACCATGATAATATCTTATTCTTCCAGCATCCTCATCAGATGGATCACCAAAATGAATTCCACCATAGGTATCAGCCTCTGATTCTAAAATTAGTCTTGTAGAATTTCCAGATCCAGTTGATGTCAACTTCATAGTGGCAGAATCAGTCAAGAGGTGGAGATCATTCTCTGGAGCAACAGTTCCGATACCGATTGCACCAGCTGATGTGATGCGAACTTTTTCTACTGCATCAGCTGCTCCAGTGTTTGAAGGGTGAGTAAAGAATGCTAAACCAGTATTATCCTCATCACTACTGTTCTGAACTGCTGCGATTGCAGAACGTCCAATTTGACCAACACCAAAGGAAATTGCACCACCAAAAGCTCCATCTACATCACCTGATGACGAATTAATATCAATTCCCTCTACAGATCTGCCCGAATTTGCAACTGTATAGGCACCACCACCAGTTACTTGAAGTTTTGCTGTTGGAGTTGATTGATTGATGCCAATATTGCCACCTGATGTGATGCGAAGTCTTTCTGCTCTTGCAGTTCCAGTGGTAGCACTTGTGTCAAAAATAATATCAGTGGGTATTTGATTTCCAGCTACAGTTCCATTTACTTTTACATCTATTGTTGCTGTGGAATTTTGTAAATCTGTTCCATCTGCACCAGCAAATGCAATTCTTCCTAATAAATCACCATCTGCTACAGTAGTGACTGAACCAGTAGATGTGCCTCTTGTCTTTCCAAATCTAATAACTGAAGAATTGGTAGCATTTTGATTATTAACTAACGACATTGAAGAGGTGTTAGCACTTGTTCCCTCTATTTGAAAATATCCTGAGTTAGCTGAACCACCAACTTGTCTTACTGAACTAGAACCAATAAGCAATCTACCATCTGAATTGATGCGAAGTTTTTCTGTTGTGCCACCAATAGTAAATGATAATTCTTCGCCAGCATTTGTTTTAATATCCCAATCTGAATTATCATCTGCTGCATCTGCTGCTCTAATTGCGAAAAGTGCTCCACCACTTGATCCACATTGAGCTCTAATTAGATCAACATCTGTGTCTGTATCATCCGTGCTTGTTTGTGCTTTTATATGACCACCATATACATGAAGTAAATTATTTGCATTACTGGTTCCAATGCCAACATTGCCACCAGATTCGATGCGAAGTCTTTCTGCGCCTTGCGTGTCAAATGCAAGTGTATTAGTGTCTGGTCGATGAAAATATGTATCGGTGTCATTTTTAAAGTTAAGGTGTCCGTCTCCATCAATGGCGGCCTGAATGGAGTTATCAACCATGAATCTTATCTCACTGTCTGCAACCTCATTTCGATGATCAGCACTTATTTGAAATCTCCCATCTGTCGTGCGAATACGAGTTTGTGTATCGTCATCAAATAAATCTAAAGTTGCACTACCATCGGTGCTAGTAAAAATACCTACGGAATCTACGGTTGAACTTACGGTTAATCTACCACTGCCACCAGTAATGGTGACATCATCACTGAATGTTCCTGTGGTCGCTGATATTGCACCACTACTTACTAAAGATCCTGTGGTTGTGACACCAGTTGCAAATATATCTCCATCTGAACTCAGGGTGACACCTGATCCAACTTTTAATGTGGATACTGTAGTAACACCAGCTAATTGAATGCCAGTATTAATACCAATGCTTCCAATTTTGGTCAGTGACATCTTATGTAATCTCCATGATTGTCAATGCAGCATCAACACTATTGTTTGTATCACTATCTACCGTCTCAGCCGACGCACGAGTGATTCCAACTCCAACATTGACACCTGATCCAGATGTATTTGACATTGTGATACCAATCACAACGGTAGTGGTTGCAGCAGGAGCAGTATAAATTCCAACTGTGGTCACTCCCACATTTGCTTTTGTTTTTAATTTAAACGTGTTTGCCATTTCTGATTATCCTAAAGCGATTGCAAGAGCAGTAGCGTCACCACTTGCCGTGGTTATAACACTAACTCCCCCTTGAAGAACTGTGCCTGTGACATTTGAGTCACCATCTACATCTAAAGTAAATGCAGGGCCAACTGAGTTGATACCAACTCTTGTAGCTGGTATTCCCTCTACCTTAATCATTGTTGCACCCATACCGACATGCAATAATGAAGAAGTAGTTATACCAGAGACATATGCATTTCCAGCAGTCGCAAAACCAAGCGTTGCAATTCCTGATATATTTATATTTCTTGCATTCACCTCATCATAGGATAAATCACCATTGATGTCAACGTTACCATTGAAATAAGCATTACCTGTGACTGTCAATGCACCACCAACTGTTGATGCACCACTCACATTTAAGTCACTACTTAAAATTGTAGGGCCAGAAATTGTTGTTGCACCACCAACATTTAAATCCTCACCAATTTCTAAAGCCTTCTCAAATCTTGAATCTAATGCAATCTTAGCACCACCTGTAACTGTCAACGCAGAACCAACTGTTGCAGCAGCACCGACATTTAAATCTTCACCAACATCGAGTGCTTTGTTTATGTCAACATCACCATTTAGGTATGCATTGCCTGTAACTGTTAACGCAGCGCCAATCGTTGCAGCTGCACCAACGTTTAAATCTTTTGTGACTGTTGCACCGATTGACACTGTAAGATCAGTCGCAGTCAATGACTGAACTGTTGAAAATCCTGTTGTAACGTTTAATGATGTGGCGTTTGCCTTTCCAAGTGTTGAGAATCCAGTAACAACTGCATCGGTAGCAGTCATTGTAGTAACACCAACCGCACCAGCATCCAAAGTTGTGGTAGGCACTGTTGTTCCTATCGCAACTCTATTATTGGCCGAATCTACAAAGAGGGTATTAGTATCTACCTCTAAGCCATTTTTGACTACAAAATTCTTATTTACTGCCATTGGGTTTCACTCTCCACCCTTTTCTTTTTATTTATATTAAAGATTATGTTACTTTTATTTTATGGATTCTGTTTATCTGGATAAATCACTATTTTTCCATTCATACTTGAATGGTTCTGACAAACATAATACAATGTGTTTGGTGCAGAGAATGGAACTGAGAATTTAATCACTCCAACTGCTGCGCCAGGATTCGTAACTCCTGTGGTATAAAGGTCACTTGCATTGTAAGCACCAGTGCTTGTTTGTATATGGAATGGATGACCACTTGCATTCAAGTTAAACTCATAAGTCTGTCCTCTTGCAAGGTAAATGACTGGATCATCTGCAGCACTAAGTCCACCAGGCCCTGTAAATGCGTAGTGATCACTACCATTGGCACCTACATCCCATCTAGATGTCACTGCGTCTGATAGATTACCAACAAACTTGGTTGCAGTTGAAACACCAGTTACAAATGAATCACCATCTGAACTGATGGTAGCACCAGATCCTACCTTGATTGAAGTCGCAGTTAGAATACCAACATTGTATTTCTCAGTTCCAAGACCAACTGTGAGTTCTGATCCGACATTGACTAACTGATACCATGCACCAGCGTGTGCGTAGAATGCCTTACCAGCGACATGAACGTGAGCAAACTGTCCGTGATAGGTTGATGCAGATGGTAGATCTGAGTAATTGTTGAATAGGAATGGAACTATATTGCCAGTTGAGATACCAACTATTTGTCTTCCAACCGTTGCGATACCAGCAACAAATGCATGTCCATCTGGACTGAGTGTAATTCCTGATCCTACAAGAGTATTTGATCTGAACGTTGCAATACCAGCGACATCTAAAATACCTGTTCTTACGTTTGCAGTGCTTCCAGTTCCAGTCAACGCTGAACCATCACCAACAAAACTTGAAGCAGTTACAACACCAGCAGTAACACTTAATCCAGATGCATCTAATGTTGCAGCAGTTCCAACTCTAAATGTGGTTGCAGTAACAACACCAACAGGAATACTGATTCCAGATTCACTGACTGTGACAGCTGATCCCACTTTGAGTGTTGTTCCGTTGATACTACCAATGACATTACCTGTTACACCACCAACTAGATTTCCTCTAAATGTAGTTGCAGTTACCACACCAGCAGTAACACTTAATCCAGACTCACTGATTGTAACAGCAGTTCCAACTCTAAAAGTGGTTGAAGTTGTAACACCAACAACATTAATTCCTGACTCACTAACTGTAACAGCAGATCCAACTGTTGTATGATCAAGAGTTGCACTTGTTGCTGCAAGATCGCCTGTATTAGAGTTGAATGTTAAATTAGTTCCTGTCTTCGCTGGTAGATTACCACTCTCACCAGTTACAAAGAGAACGTTACATGTAGTGTCTGATGATTCATCTGCGACGCCAATGTTTGTTGTGTTGGTTGCGTTGGTAGCACTATCAGCGTTACCTGTGACATCTCCAGAAAGATTACCAGCAAATGTGGTTGCAGTCACAACACCAGTGTAAAAAGCATTTGATGCAGTTACAAATCCAACCGTTGCAATTCCTGATACATTTAAGTTTCTACCAGTCACCTCATCATATGTGATGTCACCATTTACATTTAAACCACCGACTGTTGCAATACCAGTAGTGAATAAATCACCGTCTGGACTGAGAGTAATACCAGTTCCAATTAAAACGTCATTTTGAAGAGTCGATATACCTGTAACATTCAACTTATCTGTAATGATGTTGTCTGTTCCAGCAGCACCAACAATAGTTGCGATACCAACTGAGAATTGAACTGATAGATTATCTCCAAAGTTCACCGTTGCAGCAGTTCCAACTGAACTTCCACTATCTAAAACTGTAAAACCAGATCCGATTCCAATTACACCTGTAAGTGCGGATCCATCTCCAGAGAACTCAGTTGCCTTTACAGTTCCAAAAACATCAAGTGTTTCTGTCGGTGATGTGCTGCCGATGCCAACCTTGCCATCAGGTTGAACACGCATTCTTTCTACCGCAGTGGTGTAAGAAGCACCAACATTAGTTCTAAATAAAATTCCAGAATTAACAGAGGCACTGTTAGATAAAGTTAAAGCGTTTTCATTCTCTGCTCCAGAAGAACCACCTTTAGACATATGAATGGCTGATCTATCCTGTCCACCATCCTGTCTAAAGATAATTTTTGGAGTATCAAGATCATCATTATTATCAGCATCTGCTTCAATAATAACTGTGCAATCTCCATCATCACCCGATGTTACATGTAACAGTGCAGCTGGATTTGTGGTGCCAATGCCAACCTTATCAGGACTTACAATTGTTGTATCAACTTGATTTGATACTAATCCAAATCGTTTCCATGAATTATTATTTGTATAAATCCAACCAACATAACCACCTTCTAATGGTTTATCAGAGAGAACAATGTCTCCAGCAGCACCACCGACTGATGGTGTTGCGATTCCAACTGTAATCTTTCTTGCAACTTTAGCATCACCTTGTAAGTTTAGTGATACAGATTCGATACCATCCTTTGATGTGGATGTTATCTTATTTGTAAAGATTGTTGGGCCATTAAACTCGGATGATACATCCTTGTTTGCTCCACCACTTACCTTAATCGCATCTGTCTCAGTTTTATAAACATCATGACTCTCACCTGTGACAGTTGTGATAGGTGCGTCAAAGATTTCTTCTTCACCTGTTGTTCCTTTGATAACTTTATTACCAATAAAGTATTCACCAACATCATTGAGACCTGTGTAGAAGTTTTGTCCTCCACCACGTTTCTGTGTTTGACCTAACTTACGATCCTCGGTGGATAAAACCTTCGTCTGTTTCTCAGGTAAAGCAACAGAATAGTTACCTTGACCAAATCCAACATACTCAAATGTCTGGTTAGCAGCACGAATGAGTGAGTTTCTTCTTGATTCAACAGGGACTACACGAACCTTCTTGATCTGTGTGCCTGATATGTGGTTTGTTGATTTAGTTCCAAATACACCTCTAAACACTTCATTGATTGATGTGTTTTTGATTCTCATCATCTCATCATTAACCATGATGTAATCACCAATATTCAATCCACTTGCAGTGGCATCTGAAATACTAATATTAGAAGATGTAGATGTAATACCAGCGGAGAGTGTTGTAGTAATTCCAACAAAGAAGTTAGACATTCTACTTCCAATCTTCTCATCATCAGCACTAATCGCACCATCAGCAGATGTGTATCCGCCAGGGAATCCAAAGACCGAACCAGATAAAGTCGGTGCAGATACGGTTGACACACCAAGATTAACTGTGAATGTGCTAAGTCCTACGTTCTCTTGAACAATAAAGACACCATTGTATACGGTTTGCCCAGCTCCAGCTAACTTAATCTTAGATCCAGCAAGTAAACCATGTGCAGTGATACCAGTTCCAACCGTTGCAATACCACTTGTAATATCATATGAAATCTGTGTGACACCAATCGCAGGGCCAACAAACGCCATCGTGGCATCTGACATTGCAGCGCCGACTGTAATATTATTACTACCTCCTCCCAAAGATCTACCAAAGTCAATGACTTCCGTAGATGCAAATGATACTTGTTTAGAATTAGGTGTTGCAGTGACTCGGAATGTATTGTTTAGTTTCGAGTTCGTGTCGGATCGAATACCAGCAATCTGAACAACTTGATCAATACCACTGTAAACATTCGTGACTGTCAATATACCAACAACGTGGCCAGCGGAAGTCGTGACACCAACAACCTCAACAGAATTACCAATACCATATGCACCACCACCATTTACAATTGTAACACCAGTGATACCACCACGAGCATCAATAGTGATATTTGCAGTTGCACCACCACCAGCTGTGCTACCAAGTCCAACACCTACAAGTTTTGCACCATGTAGTGTTGTCGCAGAACCCTCTCCATATCCAACACCAGATGAACCAATACCAACAGATAGAATTGAGTTTAAAGTGTGTTCAACTGATAAGTATGCAGTGTGAGCAAGACCAGCACCATTATCTGAGACAATACTTGTGATTCCAACACTAATACCATTTTGTCGTAAGAATTTATTTTGTGTATCTTTTGTAATACTATTCTTTAAATCACTTGATGCAACCTTACCAATCGTCTTTGATACAGCATGACTGATTGCAGCATCAGGGTCAGAGACAGGATTGTCTCGATCAACCTGTGGATACAAATCTTTAACTGGTTGACTAAATTTATAGTTCGTAAATGGTGATACGGTTGGCTTAACGTCATAATGCAGACACGTTAAGTGATATATTCCATCCTGTTCTCCTGTAATATGTTCTTTAACTTCCTCTGATTTATAGATGTAGAAACTCTGTGCATATTCACTCTTTGAGAAGTTTGGTAGATTATCTACAGTCCTTGTTTGTGCATCAAGAGTAGATGAGCCTGGATCAGCATTAAGTGTGTATTGGAATCCTCTTGCACTTGTGATACCTATAACTGAGAATCTTCCGTTAAATCCAGAACTACCGATACCAGTTGCGTTGTTAGCAGATGTAATTTTATTAACATTAACTACAGAACCAACAGTTAAGTTATGTGGTTCCTCTGACATTACTGTTGCAACATTACTATTCCAGTTTGCCTCGTTAATGAAGTGGAAGTTTCTCTGGTCATCAATGTTAGTTAATGATGTAGTTGTAATTTCAGCATCAGTTGCTCCACTTGTATCACTTGTCTCCTGTAAGATATAACCCTCGATAGGTGGTCTTGCAGTTGTGATACCAGCAGGGATAACATATCTAAACTTATAGATTGAATCTTCAGTGCTTCTTGAGTTTTCTTTTCTTATAAAGAATGACTTGGGTGTATTTTGACCTAACGCTGTAGTTCCAACAGAAACAAAGGTTGGATATATCTCATTGTTTGCTGTTGTCGCTGAAACATTGATATACCAATTTTTTCTTCCAGTATCAAACTGAATTGGATGTCCAATATCACCAGACTTTTTATCAGATACACGACTAACAACTGTAAGTTCACCACCAGTATTATTAATTGTAAGTGCAGTTCCCTCTAATGCATCATTTAAAGTTCTTGCAACTTTAAGATCATTTGCATTACTACCTTTAATTGTAAAGTAAACTTGATCCTCTTCTAATCCGTCAGGTAAGAAACCATCATTTGCAATAATACGAATCGATTCACCAGTGATTAACTCATGATCAGTCTTTAAAGATATAATATTTGAACTAATACTACTTACACCGACAGCATTTGATACAATATATCTTTTCTGACCTGTATCATCTGTGACACCAGTTTCAGTTGGCATTACAATTTTAGAAACAAAATCACCTTCATTTCCATTAATATTGAGTTGTAATCTTAATTTATCATCAGATGCAGCACCAAATCTAAATCCATCAACAACATGAGGTGGTGGGACATCTTGATTTGTAAATCCCTCAAAGTATAATCGAGTTGAATTTCCAGCTTTGACTGTTTTATCTACATCAATCGATAGGTAATCAACATTTGCAGTTCCATCAGTGATTTCTTTTGGTGGAATAAGATGTGTGATATACGCAGCGTTGTCTGGAGTAAATGCTGATTTCTTAAATCCATCAGATAAAAGTGCGTTCTCACCAAAGTTTGCATTACAGTTTGCAAGTGACAGTTCACCACCTGTGTCTGCTACATATTGACTCTTATGTCCGATTGCGAATACAGAAACTGCCTGAACAATTGAATCATTTGATGCACGAACATGAGTTGACTCATACTCTGGACGATAAACAGCAGATGGATCTAAGTGTAAATTATCTACACTTGTATAGTCCTCATACTGTCCAGATGTTGAGTTATATCTTACAAACGCCTTGTCATCTTTCTGAAGTGCATTACCTGTAAACTGTGCAAGTAATCCACTCTTGAATCCAGTCACTTTAGAACCATCTAAGTGAATACCATTCATACCGAAAACAGATCTTTTCGATAAGTTGAATAGATATGGTGAAGCAGAGTTGATTGTATCAACTTCGATGTTTACATTTGCACTTGTGAGTGTTGGTAGTGGATTGTTTGGTGCAGCACCAACAACATATTTAAATTGAGTATTAGATACGACTTCTGATACAACAAAGATACCATTATATCCTGATGTGCTGATACCAGAGATACGAACAGGAGTATCGATTGAAAGATCTGTAAGAGTTGACTCTAAATCAACAGTCACAGTTGTAGATGCAGTTGAACCATCACCAGCTTTGATAGATGAGATACCAACCTGTTGACCTTTTGATCCTACAATACGATATTCTTCAACTCTTGTCTGGAAATCAAGACTGCCTGATGGGAAGTCTGGTTCGATTGGTCTTCCTGTTCCAGCATCATATACATCACCAACCTTTTGATAATACATATCAAGGTCAGTTGATGTCGAAGTTACATTTATGAAACTGTCATTAATAGTGACTGCATTTGCACCATCAGCATATTCAAAACAAGTTAGTTTGTGGTGAGAGAAACTTGGTGTGAATAAGTTTGTAGTGTAATCTTTATATACGTTACCTGATGGATCACCATCAAAAATGGTGAACTGTGAAATGTAACAAGCACCTGTGAGTCTGAATATTGCAGATGGATCTATGTTATTATTCTCTGGATCAGGAACATATTTTGGTCTTATCTTTGTCTTACGAAGGTCTTTACCTACAATTGAAGTTCCTCTTGGTATGATTACACCACCACGAACACTATTTAATTTGAATAGTTCATTGTCAGGTGATGTTAAATCAAAGTTACTACCCAATCCGAATGGACTTAATATCTGGTTTGTCTCTCCAAATCTTGTTGTATATCTTGCATTTCCACTTATATCAACAGGTATAAATCCTGGCCTGTTGTCAACTGTGTGAGTTCCAGCAGCAAGGATAATGGTTGTTAAATCGAACTTATCATTTCTCTGTCCAGCAACATAAGAGAACCTAGCCGCTTCAATTAGAGCTCTCTGTATCGTTTTAAATGGTCGTGTTTGGGAGTTTCCTTGGTTTTCAATACTATCAGTCGCATCCAATTCGTTGGGGTCAACGTAGATAACATTACCTTGTATATTC
>LULW01000697.1_pt1 | contig 16974 bp, 12 predicted proteins | sample 729531 | NCBI WGS metagenome assembly LULW01 (sample SAMN03860279, study PRJNA289734) | marine metagenome | biome: seawater column; feature: ocean; material: water; isolation source: Red Sea water column Station 108 - depth 10m | place: Saudi Arabia: Red Sea | collected 2011-10-15 | depth 10 m | reverse complement strand
GAAGAGCATGTCCGGGCACTCCAAGTGGGCGACCACGAAGCACAAGAAGGCCGCGATCGACGCCAAGCGCGGCAAGCTGTTCGCGAAGCTGATCAAGAACATCGAGATCGCCGCGAAGATGGGTGGCCCGGACCCATCCGGCAACCCGACGCTCTACGACGCCATCCAGAAGGCCAAGAAGCAGTCGGTCCCCAACAAGAACATCGACTCCGCGGTCAAGCGCGGCGGCGGCCTCGAGGGCGGCGGCGTCGACTACGAGACGATCATGTACGAGGTCTACGGCCCCCAGGGCGTGGCCCTGCTCGTCGAGTGCCTCACCGACAACCGCAACCGCGCCGCGATGGAGGTCCGCACCGCGGTCACGCGCAACGGCGGCACCATGGCCGACCCCGGCTCGGTCTCGCGCCTGTTCGAGCGCAAGGGCGTCGTGGTCGTCCCCAAGTCGCAGGAGTCGCGCGAGGTCAGCGAGGACGACGTCCTCGAGGCGACCCTCGACGCCGGCGCCGAGGAGGTCAAGGACCACGGTGACAGCCTCGAGGTCCAGTCCGAGGCCACCGACGTGGTCGCGGTGCGCACCTCGCTGCAGGACGCCGGGATCGACTACGACTCCGCCGAGGTCCAGTTCGTCGCGACCCTCGACATCCCGGTGGCTGAGCCGGATGTCGCCGCGAAGGTCTTCAAGCTCGTCGACGCGGTCGACGACCTCGACGACGTGCAGAACGTCTTCGTCAACGCCGACATCCCCGACGAGGTCATGGAGGCGGCGGATCTCTGACCCGGCGTAGCCGGGGCGGAGATCATCGGTGGTCGAGCGAGCCGTCACCGCCTGAGCCTGCGAAGGCGGTGAACCGGCGTGTCGAGACCCGGTGACGTACCCACCGACCGTTAGCGTGAGTCGAAGCGAACACACGTTCGATCGCACGACGACCTGACGAGGGAGGTACGCCGGTGCGCGTGCTCGGCATCGACCCCGGGCTCACCCGCTGCGGGATGGGCGTGGTCGAGGGCTCGGTCGGTCGTCCGCTGACCCTGGTCGACGTCAACGTCATCCGCACCAGCTCCACGCTGCCGGTCGCCGAGCGGCTGGTGAGCATCGAGAAGGGCGTCGATGCCTGGATCGAGGAGCACCGCCCCGACGCCGTGGCCGTCGAGCGGGTCTTCGCCCGCTCCGACGTCAGCACCGTCATGGGCACCGCCCAGGCCAGCGGCATCGCCATGGTGTGCGCCGCCCGCCGGGGGCTGCCCATCGCCCTGCACACCCCCAGCGAGGTCAAGGCGGCGGTGTCCGGCAGCGGACGCGCCACCAAGCAGCAGGTGGGGGCGATGGTGACCCGCATCCTGCGCCTCGACGCCGCACCCAAGCCGGCCGACGCCGCCGACGCGCTGGCGCTGGCCATCACCCACATCTGGCGCGGCGGCGCCCAGGCCCGCCTGGAGCAGGCCCTGGCCCGCAGCCGAGGAGGTCTCTGCCCGTGATCGCGTTCGTCCGCGGCCCCGTCGCCGCCGTCACCCTCTCCAGCGCCGTGCTGGAGGTGGGCGGTGTCGGGCTGGAGCTGATGTGCACCCCCGGCACCCTGGCCACGCTGTCGCCGAAGGTCGGCACCGGTCAGACCGCGACCCTGCCCACCTCGATGGTGGTGCGCGAGGACTCCCTGACACTGTTCGGGTTCCTCGACGAGGACGAGAAGACCTGCTTCGAGCTGCTGCAGACCGCGAGCGGCGTCGGCCCCAAGCTCGCGCAGGCGATGCTGGCGGTGCTCAGCCCCGACGACCTGCGTGCGGCCGTCTCCGGCGAGGACGTCAAGACCCTGACCCGCGTGCCCGGCATCGGCCAGAAGGGAGCCCAGCGGATCATCCTCGAGCTCAAGGACCGGCTGGGAGCCCCCGTCGGGTCCCGCGCCGTGGCCGCGCCCCGGGTCGAGGAGCCCTGGCGCGACCAGGTCCGCCAGGGCCTGCAGGGCCTGGGCTGGTCGGCCAAGGACGCCGACCGCGCCGTCGACGAGGTCGCGCCGGGCCCGGGGGAGACCCCCGACGTCGCGGCGCTGCTGCGCGCGGCCCTCCGAGCCCTGTCCAAGGCGTGAGCCCCGTGCACGACGACCACCTGCTGGCCCCGGAGGCACTCGGCGACGAGCGCGCGGTCGAGGCTGCGCTGCGGCCCCGCACCCTCGAGGAGGTCGTGGGCCAGCACCGGGTGCGCGACCAGCTCGGCCTGGTGCTGGAGGCCGCGCGCCTGCGCGAGCGCGCTCCGGACCACGTGCTGCTCTCGGGACCGCCGGGTCTGGGCAAGACCACCTTGGCGATGATCATCGCCCACGAGATGGGTGCACCGCTGCGGCTGACCAGTGGTCCGGCCATCACCCACGCCGGCGACCTCGCGGCGATCCTCTCGGGCATGAACGAGGGCGACGTCCTCTTCATCGACGAGATCCACCGGATGTCGCGGCCGGCGGAGGAGATGCTCTACATGGCGATGGAGGACTTCCGCGTCGACGTCGTCATCGGCAAGGGGCCGGGCGCCACCGCGATCCCGCTGGAGATCCCGCCCTTCACGCTGGTGGGCGCCACCACCCGCGCCGGCCTGCTGCCCGGCCCCCTGCGCGACCGGTTCGGGTTCACCGCGCAGCTGGAGTTCTACGACGCGGCCGACCTCGACCTGATCGTGCACCGCTCCGCCCGGCTGCTGGAGGTCACGCTGACGCCCGAGGGCGCCGCCGAGATCGCGTCCCGCTCGCGCGGCACGCCGCGCATCGCCAACCGGCTGCTGCGCCGGGTGCGCGACTACGCCCAGGTCCGCGCGGACGGCGTGGTGACCCACGAGGTCGCCGAGCGGGCCCTGGACCTCTACGAGGTCGACCCGCTGGGCCTGGACCGCCTCGACCGGGGCGTCCTCGACGCGCTGTGCCGCCGGTTCGGGGGCGGGCCGGTCGGCATCTCCACCCTCGCGGTGGCCGTCGGCGAGGAGCGCGAGACCGTGGAGGAGGTGGCCGAGCCGTTCCTGGTGCGCCTGGGCTTCCTGGCCCGGACCCCGCGTGGCCGCATCGCGACGCCGGCGGCCTGGGCCCACCTGGGCCTGCGGGCTCCCGAGGGTGCTGTCGGCGACACGGGGCTCGGCAGCGACCCCGGGCTGTTCGACGTGGACTAGGTCACGGCTACACTGCGTCGGCGGTCGTCCCCGGGCGTCCGCATGCCCACCATCGCCCTCGTCGGAGAGGTACGTCGTCGTGCAGGACCTCGCGGCAATCCTGCCGTTCCTTGCCATCGCAGTGCTGTTCTGGTTCCTGGCCATCCGCCCCCAGCAGCGGCGGGCGCGGGAACTCCAGGCCATGCAGCAGGCGTTGAGCGTCGGTGACGACGTGATGCTGACCTCGGGCGTCTACGGGACGCTCACCGAGATCGACGAGGAGACGATCCGTGTCGAGATCGCGCCGGGTGTGACCATCAAGGTCGCGCGCGGGGCGGTCGGTCGACGGGTCGACGAGCCAGGGGAGGGGCAGACGCCCGCCCCGGAGGAGAACTGACGCAGATGGCACGCAAGACCCTCGTGGTGTTCTTCCTGGTCATGGCGATCGCCTACGGCCTGGTCGCACTGGCCGGCACCTGGAAGCCCACCCTCGGCCTGGACCTCCAGGGCGGCACCAGCATCACGCTGCGCGCCGAGGGAGACCCCGGTGAGGAGGCGCTCGACCAGGCCCGTCAGATCATCGACGACCGCGTCAACGGCTCCGGTGTCGCCGAGGCCGAGGTGACCACCCAGGGTGGCAACGAGATCGTCGTGGAGATCCCCGGCGAGAACGCCCGCAACCTGATCGAGACCGTGCAGCGCACCGCGCAGCTGCGGTTCCGCCTGGTCGCGTGCTCCACCGTCGACGGCCGCTGCGCGACCACCACCGGCCTGCCCGAGGGCATCCAGATCGACCCCTCGACGACGCTCCCGCAGGACGAGGGTCAGGACGGGGGCCAGGACGGGGATGAGAGCCAGGGCCGCAACAACCGGGCTGCGCTCGGTGCCTGGGCGCGGCTCTCCGACACCCAGGGAGACGGCGCCGACGGCTCAGACGGCTCCGGTGGCCAGGGCGACGAGAACAGCAACGGCAACCGCAACCGCAACGGCAACGGCCAGCAGTCGCCGTACGACGCCTGCGTCGCCGCCGCGGCCGACGACGAGACGACCGCCGAGCCGTTGTCCTGGATCGACAACCCCACGACCGCCTGCGTGGACGCGTTCAGCCAGTTCCAGGCCAGCGGCGGCTGCCAGCAGGGCGCCGCGCCGGTCATGGGTGACGACCCGGCCGCGCCGCTGATCACCTGCGACGAGGACGGCATCGCCTACCTGCTGTCCCCGGCGATGATCGAGGGCACGCAGCTCGACGACGCCGGTGCCGCGATCCCGCAGCAGCAGGTCAACTACGTGGTGACGCTGTCCTTCGACGGTGAGGGCACCGAGGTCTTCGCCGACATCTCCAACGCGCTGGTCGGCACCGAGAAGCAGTTCGCGATCGTGCTGGACGGCCAGGTGCTCTCGGCCCCCACGATGGAGGGACGCATCCTCGACGGCAACGCCCAGATCAGCGGTGACTTCAACGAGACCACCGCCAACAGCCTCGCCACCAGCCTGCGCTACGGCTCGCTGCCGATCGCCTTCGAGGACCAGCCGCTGGTCGAGACCATCGGTCCCTCGCTCGCCGGCGACCAGCTCAGCGCCGGTCTGACCGCCGGCGGCATCGGCCTGGCCATCGTCATGCTCTACTGCCTGCTCTACTACCGCGGCCTGGGCACGGTGGTGGTCGCCTCGCTGTTCGTGGCGGCGGGCATCACCTACGCCATGGTGCTGCTGCTCAGCGAGACCGCGAACTTCCTTCTGGTTCACCCACCCGATGGTCTCGTGGCTGGCCAAGTACCGCTTCTTCAACAAGGGGCACCGCCTGTCGGGCCTGAGCCCCGAGACGCTCGGTGTCGCGCGCACCGCCACCGGAGGGAACGCCTGATGGGCCGGTTCGCACAGCTCGGCAACGACCTGCACAGCGGTCGGCGCGGGATCGACTTCGTCGCCCGTCGCCTGGTCCTGTACGCCGTCTCGGTCGTGCTCATCGCCATCGCCGTGTTCGGGCTGTCCTACAAGGGCCTCAACCTCGGCATCGAGTTCACCGGTGGCACGCAGTACCGCGTCCCGGTGGCCGCGGCCACCCAGGACGACGCCGACGCCCTGCGCCAGGCGGTCCTCGACTCCGGCGTCGAGGGGGCCAGCAACCCGATCGTGAGCACCGCCGGTGACGACGCGGTCCAGATCCAGGTCGAGCCGCTGAGCCTGGAGGAAGCCGCGATCGTCACCGAGGCGATCGTCGCGACGGCGGGCGTCAGCGCCGACGACCTCTCCCAGGAGGACATCGGGGCCTCGTGGGGACGTCAGATCGCCGAGCGCGCGCTGGTCGGTCTCGCCGTCTTCATCGTCCTGGTCGTCCTGTTCATCTGGGCCTACTTCCGCGAGTGGAAGATGTCGGTAGCCGCCCTGGTCGCCCTGGCCCACGACGTCATCATCACTGTCGGCATCTATGCCTTCACCGGCTTCGAGGTCACCCCGGCCACCGTCACCGGGATCCTGACGATCCTCGCGTTCTCGCTCTACGACACCGTCGTCGTCTTCGACAAGGTCCGTGAGAACACCGAGGCGATGCGCGAGTCGCGCAAGAGCTACCGGCAGGCCGCCAACCTCGCGGTCAACCAGACCCTGGTGCGCTCGGTGAACACCTCGCTGGTGGCGCTGCTGCCGGTCGGCGCGATCCTCTACGTCGGAGCCGTCCAGCTCGGCGGGTCCTCGCTGCAGGACCTGGCGCTGGCGCTGTTCGTCGGCATGGCGGCCGGCACCTACTCCTCGGTCTGCATCGCCACCCCGCTGCTGGTGGACCTGAAGAACACCGAGGACGAGGTCAAGCTGGCCGAGAAGCGGGCCAAGGCCCGCCAGCGTGCCGCGGCCGACCCCTACGCCTCGGTGCCGAACTTCGCCGACGACATGCCCATCCACAACGACCCGGGCGTCGAACCGCCGTCGTCACGATGAGCACGGGGTCGCTCGAGGCGGCGCGCGAGGCCCTCGCCCGGCTCGTCCTCGACATCCCCGACCACCCGGAGCCGGGGGTGGTGTTCAAGGACATCACCCCCGTCCTGTCCGACCCCGCGGGTCTGGCGGCGGTCGTAGCCGGCCTGACCACGGCCGGCCTCGACGAGTCCGGCTCGTCCCGCGTCGACGCCGTCGTCGGGATGGAGGCACGCGGCTTCATCCTCGCCCCGCCGGTGGCGCTCGCCCTGGGGGCCGGTTTCGTGCCCGTCCGCAAGGCAGGCAAGCTGCCGCGCGAGACCCACGCGGTCTCCTACGACCTGGAGTACGGCTCGGCCACCCTGGAGGTGCACCGTGACGCGGTCCGGCCCGGCGACCGGGTGCTCCTGGTCGACGACGTGCTGGCGACCGGCGGCACAGCCCGCGCGACGGCCGAGCTCGTGCAGGCCTGCGGAGCGGTGGTCGTGGGGGTCGCCGTGCTCATGGACCTCGCCTTCCTGCCCTGGCGCGCCGCGTTGGGGGACGTCGAGGTCACGAGTCTGCTGACCGTCGAGTGACGGCCACCGCCCGACACTAGTGCCGCGTCCCAGAAGTTCTTGGGCGCTTCGCGCCCCCCATGGCACGCACCTCGCTGCGTTGCCGACGCTTGCGAGAGGAACGGCTATGGCGGCGCGCCGGCGCCTGGCGATGCACGCACCCTGAGGACGCCAACCGTTCAACAACTTCCGAGACGCGACACTAGACTGACCAGATGAGCGAGGAGCGCACCGCACCGTCCGGACCGCGGGTCCCGCCGCGCCGGCCCGACCGGGCCGTCTCCGCCGAGCGCAGCGGCGAGTCCACCTCGCCGTCCGCGCGGTCGATGCGCGCCCGACTCGCTCGGATGGGCACCAAGACCCAGACCCACAACCCGGTGCTGGAGCCGCTCTTCAGGGCCGTGCGCGCCAATCACCCCAAGGCGGACCTGGCGCTCCTCGAGCGCGCCTACGCCACCGCCGAGGAGCTGCACGCCACGCAGCTGCGCAAGAGCGGCGACCCCTACATCACCCACCCGCTCGCCGTGACGACGATCCTGGCGGGGATCGGCATGACCGAGCCGGTGCTGGTGGCGGCCCTGCTGCACGACACGGTCGAGGACACGCCCTACACCCTCGAGCAGCTCACCGCCGACTTCGGCGAGGAGGTCGCCCAGCTCGTCGACGGGGTGACGAAGCTCGACAAGGTCGTCTACGGCGACTCGGCGCAGGCCGAGACCATCCGCAAGATGATCGTGGCGATGTCGCGCGACATCCGGGTCCTGGTCATCAAGCTGGCCGACCGGCTCAAGATCTACGACGAGATCGTGCGGATGGTCGCCGAGCGCGCCCCTTCGCGCGACCAGTTCATGGCCGAGGTCATCAGCCAGGTCGAGAACGACCTGCGCGAGGCCCGCATCAAGGCCAAGGTCACGGGGCGACCCAAGCACTACTACTCGATCTACCAGAAGATGATCCTGGGCGGTCGCGAGTTCTCCGACATCTACGACCTGGTCGGCATCCGGGTCCTCGTCGACGACGACCGTGACTGCTACGCGGTGCTCGGCGTCCTGCACTCGCGCTGGAACCCGGTGCTGGGGCGTTTCAAGGACTACGTCGCGATGCCGAAGTTCAACATGTACCAGTCGCTGCACACCACCGTGATCGGGCCGCAGGGCAAGGCCGTGGAGATGCAGATCCGGACCTTCGCGATGCACCGCCGCGCCGAGTACGGCGTCGCCGCGCACTGGAAGTACAAGGAGGACGGCCGCAACGGCGTCGACACCGAGAAGCGCGCCGACGCCGGCTCGGGTGACATGAGCTGGGTCCGGCAGCTGCTGGACTGGCAGAACGAGGTCGAGGACCCGGGGGAGTTCCTGGAGTCGCTGCGCTTCGAGATCAACCGCGCGGAGACCTACGTCTTCACACCGCGCGGCGACGTGATCGCACTGCCCTCGGGATCGACGCCGGTCGACTTCGCCTACGCCGTCCACACCGAGGTCGGTCACCGCACCATCGGCGCCCGCGTCAACGGTCGACTGGTGCCACTGGAGTCCACCCTCGACAACGGCGACGTGGTGGAGGTCTTCACCTCCAAGTCGCCGACGGCCGCGCCCTCGCAGGACTGGTTGGGCTTCGTGAAGTCCAACCGTGCCCGCTCCAAGATCCGGCAGTGGTTCACCAAGGAGCGGCGCGAGGAGTCGATCGAGCAGGGCAAGGAGCAGATCGCCAAGCTCATGCGCAAGGAGGGCCTGCCCCTCAAGCGCCTGCTCACCCACGACTCGCTGAACCTCGTGGCCGAGCACTTCAAGCTCGGCGACGTCTCCTCGCTCTACGCCGCGGTCGGCGAGAACAACCTCTCCGCCCAGGCGGTCGTCAAGCAGGTCATCGACCTGCACGGCGGCACCGGCGGGGCCGAGGAGGACCTCGCCGAGGCGGTCACCATCACCGGTCGCCGGTCGCGGCGCAGCGCCTCGCACGGCGACGCCGGCGTCGTGGTCAAGGGCGCCTCGGACCTGTGGGTCAAGCTCGCCAAGTGCTGCACCCCGGTGCCGCCCGACCCGATCCTCGGCTTCGTGACCAAGGGCGGGGGAGTCTCGGTGCACCGCCGTGACTGCACCAACGCCGGCGACCTCGAGGCACGCCCCGAGAAGCTGCTCGAGGTGGAGTGGGCGCCCACGGAGTCCTCGACCTTCCTGGTCAACATCCAGGTCGAGGCGCTGGACCGCGCGCGGTTGCTCTCCGACATCACGATGGCGCTCTCGGACGCGCACGTGAACATCCTGTCGGCGAACCTGCAGACCTCCCGCGACCGGGTGGCCAAGAGCAGGTTCACCTTCGAGATGGCCGAGGCCAAGCACCTCGACAACGTCATCAAGGCCGTGCGCAACGTGCCCGGCGTCTTCGACGCCTACCGCGTCACGGGGTAGGCCGCTCCTCGCACCTCGACCAGCGGGGCGAGCTACGAGAAGTCCGCCGAGGCGCGCTTGGCCATGTCGAGGAAGGCCTGGCGCGAGGCGAGGTTCTCCTCGAGCTCCTTGACCTTGTTCTCGTTCCCCGACGCCTTGGCCTTCTCCAGGTCCGCGGAGACCTTGTCGATCGCGGCCTGCAGCTGGCTGACCATGTCGTCGGCGCGGGCGGACTTCTCCGGGTCCGAGCGGCGCCACTGCTCCTGCTCGAGGTCGCGGATGACGTTCTCGACCTTGCGGATGCGGCCCTCGAGCTCCTTCATCCGCGAGCGCGGTACCTTGCCGGCGGCGTCCCACCGGTCCGCGATGTCGCGGAAGGTGCGCTTGGCGGCCTCGAGGTCCGAGCCGTCGCCCTCCAGGGCGGGCAGCAGCGCCTCGGCCTCGACGAGCAGCGCCTCCTTGACCTCGGCGTTGGCGGCGAACTCCTCGTCGAGCTTGGCGTTCTCGGCGTCCCGGGCGCCGAAGAAGGCGTCCTGGGCGCCGCGGAACCGCTTCCAGAGTGCGTCGTCGACGTCCTTGGGCGCCGGGCCGGCGGCCTTCCACTGCTTCATCAGGTCGCGGTAGCGGCCGGCGGTGGGCCCCCACTCGGTGGAGTCGGCGAGCGCCTCGGCCTCCTTGACCAGGCGCTCCTTGACGGCGCGGGCCCCCTCGCGCTGCTCGTTGACCTCGGCGAAGTGCGCCTTGCGGCGACGGGTGTAGGTGGTGCGGGCGGTGGAGAAGCGGCGCCAGAGGGCGTCGTCACCGGCGCGGTCGATGCGCGGGATCTTCTTCCACTGGTCCAGGAGGTCGCGCAGGCGGTTCGCGCCGCCGCGCCAGTCGGTGCCCTCGGCGATCTTCTCCGCCTCGGCGACGACCTTCTCCTTGGCAGCCTTGGCCTCGGCCTGCTTCGCGGCCTTCTCGGCCTTGCGTGCCTCACGCTGCGTGGCGATGACGGGGCCGAGCGCGTCGAGGCGCCCGGTCAGCGACACCAAGTGCCTCCTCGGGCGTGCCCTCGGGGTACTGCCCCACGGAACGTTCGCCGTCGGCGGTCCTCACGTACACGGTCCCGTCGCTGTCGACCCGGCCCCACTCGTGGCTCGTCACGGCTCGTCCCTGGTGTTCGGTGCCCTCGCGGGGGCAATGTGGTCAGCGGCACAGCGCGGCCCTGGGCCGCAGCAGGCACCCATGCTAGTCATGCGGAGTATCTCGGTTCGGCCCTGCCCGTCCGGATCGCTAGGGTTGCCGGGTGTTGATCGCCGGCTTCCCCGCAGGTCCCTGGGGCACCAACTGCTACGTCGTGGCCACCGGCCCCGGGCAGGAGTGCGTGGTCGTCGACCCCGGGAAGGACGCCGCCTCCGGCGTCGCCGAGGTCGTCCGCGAGCACCGGCTCAAGCCGGTCTCGGTCTTGGTGACCCACGGACACCTCGACCACATGTGGTGCGTCACGCCCGTCGCGGGCGCCTACGACGCCACCGCCTGGATTCACCCCGAGGACCGTCACCTGCTGGCCGACCCGTTGGCCGGCATCTCCACCGACATGCGACGGATGCTGCCCCAGCTGCTCGGCAGCCAGGACGCTGCGTGGACCGAGCCCGACGACGTCAAGGAGCTCGGTGACGGTGCCACCCTCGAGCTGGCGGGCGTGGAGTTCCTCGTCGACCACACCCCGGGCCACTCCCGTGGATCGGTCACCTTCCGCACGCCGTACGCCGACAGCGCCGACGTCTCCGAGGTGATGTTCTCCGGCGACCTCCTCTTCGCGGGATCGATCGGTCGCACGGACCTGCCTGGGGGAGACCACCCGACGATGCTCCGCTCGTTGGCCACCAAGGTGCTGCCGCTGGCCGACGACGTCGTGGTGCTGCCCGGTCACGGCGAGCAGACCTCGATCGGCCGCGAGCGTGCGACCAACCCCTACCTGCTCGACCTCGCCGACGAGCCGGGCCCGGGTGGCGCCGGCACCGACCCCGTGACGCGGGGGCTCTGACATGGCCAGGCCGACCCCGCTCAGCGGGTTCCCCGAGCTGCTGCCGCAGCAGCGCATCGTCGAGCAGCGGGTGATCGACACCCTGCGCGAGACCTTCGAGCTGCACGGGTTCGCCGGCATAGAGACCCGCGCGGTCGAGCCGGTCGACCAGCTCCTGCGCAAGGGCGACACCTCCAAGGAGGTCTACCTCCTGCGACGGCTGCACGAGGACTCCGCGGAGGGCCACTCCGGCATCGGGTTGCACTTCGACCTGACCGTGCCCTTCGCGCGCTACGTCCTGGAGAACGCCGGCAAGCTGGAGTTCCCGTTCCGCCGCTACCAGGTGCAGAAGGTCTGGCGCGGCGAGCGTCCCCAGGACGGCCGCTACCGCGAGTTCACCCAGGCCGACATCGACGTGGTCGGGCGCGACGTCCTGCCGTTCCACCACGACGTCGAGGTCACGCGTGTCATGGTCGACGCCCTGAGCCGGCTGACCGACCCGGCCCGCCTCGGGCTACCGGGCTTCCGGCTCCAGGTCAACAACCGCAAGCTGATCCAGGGCTTCTACGCCGGGCTCGGCGTGGCCGAGGGTGACGCCACCGACGAGGTGATGCGCCTGGTCGACAAGCTCGACAAGCTCCCGGTGGAGAAGGTGCACGAGCTCCTGGTGGCCGAGGCCGGCGTCGACGCCGCCACGGCCGACCGCGTGCTCGCGCTGGCCACCATCCGGGCCACCGACGACTCCTTCGTCGCGCAGGTGCGCGACCTCGGCGTCTCCCACGACCTGCTGGACGAGGGGCTCGAGGAGCTCGCGGCCCTGGTGCGGGCCTGCGCCGACCTGGTGACCGACCGCGTGCGGGTCGAGGCGGACCTCTCGATCGCCCGGGGCCTGGACTACTACACCGGCACGGTGTTCGAGACGCGCCTGGACGGCTACGAGTCGCTGGGCTCGATCTGCTCCGGTGGGCGCTACGACGCGCTCGCCACCGACGGGCGCTCGACCTACCCCGGGGTGGGGATCTCGCTCGGCGTCAGCCGCGTGCTCGTGCCGCTCCTGGCCCGCACCGGCCTCGCGGCCGACCGTGTGGTCCCCAGCGCCGTGGTCGTGGCCGTCAACGACGAGGACTCACGCGCCGCCTCCGACGCCGTCGCCCACGCGTTGCGCTCGCGCGGCGTGCCCTGCGAGGTCGCCGCCTCCGCGCAGAAGTTCGGCAAGCAGATCCGCTACGCCGAGCGACGGGGCGTGCCGTACGTCTGGTTCCCTCCCGCGGCCGACGCGGATGCCGAGGGAAGCCACCAGGTCAAGGACATCCGGACGGGGGAGCAGCACGAGGTCGACCCGGCCACGTGGTCCCCTCCAGCCGAGGACCTGCGACCGCGCGTCTCCACCCCAGACCGACCCAGTCACCCGTGAACGACAGCGACGAACAACCAGGTCTCGAGGCTCGCTCCACTCGCGCCTCGACCACCGAAAGGAAGCAGCAGTGATCCGCACCCATGACGCCGGGGCCCTCCGCCCCGAGCACGTCGGCCAGACCGTGACCCTCGCCGGGTGGGTGGCCAACCGTCGCGATCACGGTGGGGTGGCCTTCCTCGACCTGCGCGAGGCCTCCGGCATCGTCCAGGTCGTCGTGCGCGACGAGGAGGTCGCCCACCAGCTGCGCTCGGAGTACTGCCTGAAGGTCGTCGGGGAGGTCGTGGCCCGCAAGGACGGCAACGAGAACCCCAACCTCGCGACCGGTGCCGTCGAGGTCGTCGCCAGCGAGGTGGAGGTGCTCAGCGCCGCCGCACCGCTGCCCTTCCCCATCTCCGAGCACGTCGAGGTCGGTGAGGAGGCGCGCCTCAAGCACCGCTACCTCGACCTGCGCCGCCCCGGGCCCAACGCCGCGCTGCGGCTGCGCAGCAAGGTCAACAAGGCCGCACGCGACGTGCTGGACCGGCACGACTTCGTCGAGGTCGAGACCCCGACCCTGACCCGCAGCACCCCCGAGGGTGCCCGCGACTTCCTGGTGCCCGCGCGTCTGAAGCCCGGCAGCTGGTACGCCCTGCCCCAGAGCCCCCAGCTGTTCAAGCAGCTGCTGATGGTCGGCGGCATGGAGCGCTACTTCCAGATCGCGCGCTGCTACCGCGACGAGGACTTCCGTGCCGACCGCCAGCCGGAGTTCACCCAGCTCGACATCGAGATGTCCTTCGTCGAGCAGGACGACGTGATCGCCCTGGCCGAGGAGATCCTCGCGGCGCTGTGGGCCCTGATCGGCCACGAGGTCCCGACCCCGCTGCCCCGGATGACCTACGCCGAGGCGATGGCGCGCTACGGCTCCGACAAGCCCGACCTGCGCATGGGCCAAGAGCTCGTCGAGTGCACCGACTACTTCAAGGACACCCCGTTCCGTGTGTTCCAGGCGCCGTACGTCGGTGCCGTGGTCATGCCCGGCGGCGCCAGCCAGCCGCGCAAGCAGCTCGACGCCTGGCAGGAGTGGGCCAAGCAGCGCGGCGCCAAGGGCCTGGCCTACGTCCTCGTGGGCGAGGACGGCGAGCTCGGGGGACCGGTCGCCAAGAACATCACCGACGAGGAGAAGGCAGGCCTGGCCGCCCACGTGGGCGCCCAGCCCGGTGACTGCATCTTCTTCGCCGCCGGGCCGGTGAAGTCCAGCCGTGGACTGCTCGGTGCAGCCCGCCTGGAGATCGGGCGGCGCTGCGGCCTGATCGACGAGGACGCGTGGTCCTTCCTCTGGGTCGTCGACGCGCCGCTGTTCGAGCCGGCCTCGGACGCGGTCGCCAGCGGCGACGTCGCCGTCGGCGCCGGCGCCTGGACCGCCGTGCACCACGCCTTCACCAGCCCCAAGGACGTCGACTCCTTCGACGACAGCCCCGGCGACGCGCTCGCCTGGGCCTACGACATCGTCTGCAACGGCAACGAGATCGGCGGCGGGTCGATCCGTATCCACCGCGAGGACGTCCAGAAGCGGGTCTTCTCCGTCATGGGGCTCGGCGAGGAGGAGGCGCAGGAGAAGTTCGGCTTCCTGCTCGACGCCTTCAAGTTCGGTGCCCCCCCGCACGGCGGCATCGCGTTCGGCTGGGACCGCATCGTCGCGCTGCTGGCCGGCACCGACTCGATCCGCGAGGTCATCGCCTTCCCCAAGTCCGGCGGTGGCTACGACCCCCTGACGGCGGCTCCGGCACCCATCACCGCCGAGCAGCGCAAGGAGGCCGGTGTGGACGCGAAGCCGGCGGAGGACGTCCCGAGGGAGTCCTGAGGCACGCGCCTTCCTGCGGCGGCGTCCCGACCGGTGAAACCCGGTTGCGGCGCCGCCGTTGCCGTGTCCGGATCGTTACCGCGAGGTGATCGTCCTCGGGACAGGGGTCACATAGAGTCGCGTCCGGCGCGCCGCAGGCGTGCGGCCGGGAGACCCTCGGCTGGCTGGACTGATGGGGAGAGCATGTCGGCAGAGACCGCCGGCCCCGAGACCCTGGGGCACCTGAGCGACGAGCCGAAGGGCGAGGACCCGGGGACCAAGGGACGCACCATCACCGGCAAGTCGCCCATGCGCATCGCGATGGGCCGACTGCTGCGCGACAAGATCGCCCTGGTCTGCATGGCCGTGGTCCTCTTCTTCGTCCTCATCGCGGTGTTCGCCGGGCCGCTGCAAAAGCTCTTCGGGGTCTCGACCGAGACGGTGCTGCCGTCGCAGTTCCTCAACCTCGACCTGACGCCCAAGGCCGAGTACGGCCCGCCGTACGGCCCGCTGACCATGGAGCACCCCTTCGGCATCGCGCCGCGCACGGCCACCGACAACCTCGCCTTCTGGCTCGAGGGTGCGCAGAACTCCCTGCAGATCGCCGCGATCGCGACCGTGCTCGCGATGCTGCTCGGCGTGACGCTGGGTCTGCTCGGTGGCTTCCTCGGCGGGGCCGTGGACCGGTTCCTCACCTTCGTCACCGACTTCTTCCTCACGCTGCCCTTCATCCTGGCCGCGCTGACGATCGCCCCGATCATCAACGAGCGGTTCCGCGACTCGCCCAACTACGCCACCGTGCAGGTCGTGGCGCTGATCGGAGTGCTCGCCGGCTTCGGCTGGATGTCGGTGGCCCGCCTGATCCGTGGTGAGGTCCTCTCGCTGCGCGAGCGCGAGTTCGTCCAGGCCGCCCGGGTGATGGGCATGCCCACCGGTCGCCTGCTCATCAAGGAGCTGCTGCCCAACCTGGTCGCGCCGATCGTGGTCGCCTCCTCGCTGATGCTCCCCGCGTTCGTCTCCGCCGAGGCCGGCCTGGCGTTCCTCGGCATCGGAGTGACGACTCGTCCCTCGTGGGGCCAGACCCTCAACCAGGGCATCTCGTTCTTCGAGACCTACCCGCTCTACCTCTACCAGCCCCTGATCGGGATCGTGCTGCTCGTGCTGGCGCTCAACCTCCTCGGAGACGCGCTGCGCGACGCGCTCGACCCCAAGACCCGCCGCTGAGCGGGACACCCCCCCCACGTCGCCCGGGAAAGCCTTCCCGGGTGCGCACCAGAAAGGAAATGCCAGACATGAGACGGACCAAGCCGCTGGCAGCGCTCGCCGTTGCCTCGCTCCTGGCCCTGGCCGCCTGTGGATCCGGAGACGGGCCCGGCGAGGGCACCGAGGGCTCCTTCGGGGAGACCGACGCAGGCAAGGACAAGGACCCCAACGCCGAGGGCCCCGCGCCCGAGGTCGAGGGCGCCGAGTCGGGTGGCACCATCACGGTGTTCCTTCCCGGTGACTACGGCCCGGACGACCTGGACCCCACCAACGGGTGGTCCGTGACCGGCAACTCGATCCAGCAGGCGCTCACCAGCCGCTCGCTGACCCAGTACCGCGTCGACTCCGACGGCAACGCCACCCTGGTCCCCGACCTCGCGGTCGACCTGGGTCAGCCCAACGACGACTACACCCAGTGGACCTTCCAGCTGCGTGACAACGCCAGCTGGGAGGACGGCTCGCCGATCACGGCCGAGGAGGTCGCCTTCGGCATCGCCCGCTCGATGGACTCCACCGCCTTCCCCGGCGGCCCGGGCACCGAGTACTCCACCCAGTTCTTCGCCGGTGCGGACGAGTTCGAGGGTCCCTACACCGACAAGGACACCGACTGGACCGAGTGGGAGGGTGTGGAGTTCGACAACGACGCCAACACCGTCACCATCAACATGTCCAAGTCGTTCCCCGACATGGACTACTGGGGCGCCTTCATGGCGATCGGCCCCGCCCCGCTGGGCAAGGCCTCCAACCCGCCGGCCTACGGTCAGAACATCATGTCCAACGGCCCCTACAAGGTCGAGTCCTTCAAGGCCCAGGACGAGCTCGTCCTGGTCAAGAACGACCAGTGGGACCCCGAGTCGGACCCGGCGCGCCACCAGTACGCCGACAAGTTCATCTTCAAGTTCAACGCCGACCCGGACCAGACCGACCAGATCATGCTGTCGGACAACACCGAGTCGCAGACCGCGATCTCCAACGACCTGTCGGCGTCGAGCTACCAGAAGGCGCTCGACACCCTGGGTGACCGCCTGGTCCAGCAGTCGGCGCAGTGCACCGGCTTCCTGTACCCGGACTACGAGAAGACCGACATGGCCTTCCGCAAGGCGATCGCCTACGGCTACCCCTACGAGGACGTCTGGGCCGCCACCGGCCAGGTGCCCGGCGTGACCCGCGTCCAGGCGAACTCGATCATGCCCCCGGGCATGGCCGGCAAGCCGGACTACTTCGTCGACGGTGAGGCGTTCAGCTACGACCCGGAGAAGGCCAAGGAGCTCCTCGCGGAGTCCGAGGTCGAGCCGCTGTACTCCGCCATCTACTACGAGCCCGACCCGCTGGCCGTCGCCGGCGCGAAGGTCGCCCAGAAGGGCCTCGAGGAGGCCGGCTTCACGGTCAAGTACACGCCGGTCCAGGAGTCGCCGTACTCCACCTGGACCAACCCCGACGACAAGCTCAACAAGAGCCTGACCGTCCGCGGCGTGAACTGGTGCTCGGACTGGCC
>LULW01000779.1_pt1 | contig 16994 bp, 17 predicted proteins | sample 729531 | NCBI WGS metagenome assembly LULW01 (sample SAMN03860279, study PRJNA289734) | marine metagenome | biome: seawater column; feature: ocean; material: water; isolation source: Red Sea water column Station 108 - depth 10m | place: Saudi Arabia: Red Sea | collected 2011-10-15 | depth 10 m | reverse complement strand
GCGACCAGCAGCGACTCGGCGTGGGTGGTGAGCAGCGGGAGGAGCTCGGTGTCGGCGCCGTGGGTGGCGGAGACGACCGCGTGCAGGAGGTCGTTGCCCGTGGCGTGCTCGAGGACGTGCTGCGCCGACGCACGGATCGCGCCCACCAGGTCGTCGGGGTGGGCGTCGAAGGCATCGTTGACGACCCCGAGGAAGCGGTCGAGCTCGCGCAGGATCATCGCCTCGGCGAGCCCCGGCTTGGTGCCGACCTCGTTGTAGACGGTCTGGCGGGAGACCCCGACCTCCTGGGCCAGTCGCGCCATCGTGACCTGCGACCATCCGATCTGCGCGGTGAGGCGGACGGCGGCGTCCACGACCCGCTCGCGGGTGGTGGGGACGGCGCTGCTCACGGACCGGAGTCTAGTGAGCGGTCCCTCGGGAGCGGGCCTGGGTCGCCGGACCGGGCCTCCGGGGGGTCGGCCCGGTCCGGCGGTCTCAGGGGTGCTCGTCACGGCAGGTGGTGGCTCGGGCGAGCCCTCAGCCCTGCAGGGAGAGCGCCAGCACGGGGCACGCCTGGGTCGCGGCGTGCACGTGCGCGCGGTCGGACTCGGGCGGGGTCTCGTCGAGCACGTGCACCGACTCCTCCCCGTCCGCGTCCTCACGGACCTCGAAGTAGTCCGAGGCCATCGCCTCGCACATGCCCAGGCCCTCGCACCTGTCGCGGTCGACGACGATCTGCAGTCCCATGTCCCTCGCCTCCTTCACGCGGCCTCGGACGGGGCGAGCGGGACGAAGTCCACCTTCTCGCGCACGCCGCAGTCGGGGCAGCACCAGTCGTCGGGGATGTCGAGCGGCGGGAAGAGCGCGAGCACGATCATGCCGGCGTACCCGGTCGGGAGCACCGGGCTCTCCTCGAAGTCGCGCAGCGTCTGGTAGCGGCGGGTGGGGTTGGCGTGGTGGTCGCTGTGGCGCTGCAGGTGGTAGAGCAGCACGTTGGTCGCGATGTTGTTGGAGTTCCACGAGTGCGAGGGGTCCACGCGCTCGTAGCGCTGGCGCTCACCGGTGCCGACCTTCTGGCGCAGCATGCCGTAGTGCTCCATGTAGTTGACGACCTCGAGCAGCGAGAAGCCGACGATGGCCTGGACCACGAGGAAGGGCAGCACGCCGGGGCCCTGCCAGGCGACCAGGCCGCCCCACAGCACGATCGACATCAGCCAGGCGTTGAGCACGTCGTTGCCGAGGTGGAAGGGGTGGGTCTTCTTGCGGGCGTAGCGCTTCTTCTCCAGGTGCCAGGCGCTCTTCAGCGAGCCGACGACGGTGCGCGGCCAGAACTCGTAGAAGTTCTCGCCGAACCGGCTGGAGGCCGGGTCCTCGGGCGTGGCGACCCGGACGTGGTGGCCCCGGTTGTGCTCGATGTAGAAGTGGCCGTAGAAGACCTGCGCGAGCGCGATCTTGGCCAGCCAGCGCTCGTTGGCCTCGCGCTTGTGGCCCAGCTCGTGGGCGGTGTTGATGCCGATCCCGCCGATGGCACCGATCGAGATCGCCAGGCCGATCTTGTCGATCACGCCGAGCGGCTCGATGTCGAACGGGGTGCCTCCGCCGATGAGGTAGAAGGCGCCGACGAAGCCGGCGTACTGGATCGGGAGGAAGAGGTAGGTGATCCAGCGGTAGTACTTGTCGTTCTCCAGCGCCTCGATCGCGTCGTCGGGCGGGTTGGAGCGGTCCAGGCCGGCGATCAGATCGATCGCGGGGACGATGCCGAGGATGACGACCGGACCGAGCCAGAGCCAGGCGCCCCAGCCGGTGAGGGCGTAGCCGCCGAAGGCGATGAACGCCAGTGAGGGCACCACCAGGCCGATCAGCCACAGGTAGCGCTTCTTGTCCTTCCAGGCCTCGGTCGACCCGGCGGGGACCGTGCTGTTGGGGATGGTGCTGCTCATGGGGAACCTCCTGCGGTGACGGGCGTCACCTCATCTACTTGACAGGAGGATACGGAATGTCAAGCAGATTGACAAGAGGGTTGTTTCTGTAAACCTCAGTTCGGGCTGGACGGGGATGACGGCTCGCTACGACCAGGAGGGCGCGACGGGACGTGCCTGGCTGCCTCGGCGAGGGAAGCGACCTGCTCGGCCAGGGCGGGGGCCCCGAGGCAGCGCAGCCGGCCGACGTGGCCCGGCGTGCGCAGTCCGACGGTGCGCTGCACGACGCCCGCACCGAGCTCGACCCCGGTGAGGTCGCGCAGGTCGATCTTCAGCATCGCCGAGCCGCGACCGACCCGGTTGGGCATGAAGGTCAGGTGCAGCGCGGTCAGGGTCAGACGCCCGGCGACCCAGGTGGCCCCCCAGACGTCCTGGAAGCGGTCGAAGGCCGCATCGCTCGGTGTCCCGCCGGCCCCGGTGAGGGTCTCGACGAGGAGGTGGCCGGACTTCGACCCCACGACTCCGTAGGACATGGATCCACCATGCGCCGCGGAGGAAGGGCCATCCAGGGACCTTGGTCCCGGGCGCCCGAGGGGGTCCAGACAACTCCCCGACCGCCCGCCTTCCCCCGATCGAGTCTTGCCAGCGTCGGTGCGAGCCGCTGGGATGGGGCCCGATGAGTCTCCCCTTCGGCATCGACTTCGGCGGCACCGGCATCAAGGGCGCCCCCGTGGACCTCGCGAGCGGCGACTTCGCCGCCGAGCGCGTGCGCATCCGCACTCCCCAGCCCTCGACCCCCGACGCGGTGGCGGAGGTGTTCGTCGAGCTCCTCGGGCACTTCCCGGAGGCGACCGGCCCGGTCGGCGTCACCGTCCCCGGTATCGTGCGCCACGGCGTCGTCCACTCGGCCGCCAACATCGACGACTCCTGGCTCGGCACCGACGCCGACCGGGTCTTCAGCGAGGCCACCGGTCGCGAGGTCCACGTGGTCAACGACGCCGACGCCGCCGGCCTCGCCGAGGTGCAGTACGGCGCTGCCGCCGGCCGTCGCGGGCTGGTGCTCCTGACCACCCTCGGCACCGGGATCGGCTCGGCGATGGTCCACGACGGCGTGCTGGTCCCGAACTCCGAGCTCGGGCACGTCGAGATCGACGGCGCCGTGGCCGAGCACCGCGCCTCCAACCGGGCCCGGGAGGCCGAGGACCTGTCGATGGAGGCCTGGGCCGCCCGCCTGCAGGCCTACTACCGCCACCTCGAGCGGCTCTTCTCCCCCGACCTGTTCGTGGTGGGCGGCGGCATCAGCAAGCGCTCGGAGGAGTTCCTGCCCCTGCTGGACCTCGACACCGAGATCGTGCCCGCCCTGCTGCGCAACAAGGCGGGCGTCGTCGGCGCCGCGCTGCACGCGAACGGATGAGCCGATGAGCACCCCGGCCGACGAGACTGACGACGTCATGGACGCCTCCCCCCACCAGACCCAGCCCGAGACCCAGCCCGAGCCCCAGTCCGAGCCGCTGCTGCCCGACGCCGCCCCGGCAGCACGGTCGCGCCCGGACGCTCGGCGTACCGCGCTCGTGGTGGTCCCCCTGTTCGCGGGGCTCGTGGCCGCCGGGGCCGTGGGGGGACAGATGCTGTGGGCCGAGATCGAGGGCTCCGAGGCTGCCGCCCCCCGGTTCTTCTGCTGGAACGCCGAGGAGGCTGCCGACCCCTCGGACTGCCCCAAGCCCCGCGGCGCCGATGGCCTCGCCTGGGTGCTGCCCTCCTTCCGTCCCGACCGCCTCGACTGCGTCGACGAGCTCGAGCTGAACCCGGACTACAACCGCCCGGTGATGTGGACCTGCGACCAGGTCGTGGGCGGCCAGCCGGTCTCGGTGACCTACAGCCAGGTCACCGGTCAGCGCGCCGCGCTGCGCTACTTCGACAAGATGCACGGCGACAGCCGCGTCGTCACCCGCTCCGCCGACGGCCGCTCGGAGGTCTTCCGGTGGGCACCCTCGCAGACCCCGGCGGGCGACTGGCAGGTCAGCCTGCTGCTGCGCGACGCGCCGTACGCCGTCACGGTGGTCGCCCCCACGGCGAAGGACGCCGAGCGCACGCTCGAGCACCGGGTGCGGATCCGTCCGCCCGGCGCGCGGCGCGCGGTCGAGCTCACCTGACCGCCCGCCCAGGCAGGCCCAGGCGGGCACGGGCAGGCACAGGGGCGCGCTCAGCCCTCCCGGATCGCCGTGGCCACGGCGGTGGGCACGTCGGGGTGGAACACGCTGGGGATGATGAAGCTGGGGTTGAGCTGGTCGTCGGTGACGACGCCCGCGATCGCCTCGGCCGCGGCCAGCATCATCTCGACGGTCACGTCGGTGGCGCGGGCGTCGAGCAGGCCCCGGAAGACCCCGGGGAAGGCCAGCACGTTGTTGATCTGGTTGGGGTAGTCCGAGCGGCCCGAGGCCACGACGGCGGCGTGCTTGGCGGCCTCGGCGGGGTCGACCTCGGGGTCGGGGTTGGCCAGCGCGAAGACGACCGGATCCTCGGCCATGTCGGGGATCCACTCGGCCTCCAGGACCCCGGGGGCCGACACCCCGATGAACACGTCGGCGCCGTCCAGCGCGGCACGCAGGTCGCCGCGGACGTCACGCGGGTTGGTGACCTCGGCGAGCCGGCGCTGCGCGGGCGGCAGGGTCTCGTCGTGGCGGGAGAGGCAGCCCAACCGGTCGTAGACCACGACGTCCTCGACGCCGGCGGCGAGCATGAGCGTGACGATCGCACTGCCGGCGGCGCCGGCACCCGAGACGACGGCGCGGATCGAGGAGAGGTCCTTGCCGACCACGCGCAGGGCGTTGGTGAGCGCGGCGAGCACGACGATCGCGGTGCCGTGCTGGTCGTCGTGGAAGACCGGGATGTCGAGGGTCTCGCGCAGCCGTCGCTCGATCTCGAAGCATCGCGGCGCCGCGATGTCCTCGAGGTTGATGCCCCCGAAGCCGGGTGCGATCAGCTGGACGGCGCGGACGATCTCGTCGGTGTCCTGGGAGTCCAGGCAGATCGGCCAGGCGTCGATGTCGGCGAACCGCTTGAACAGCGCCGCCTTGCCCTCCATCACCGGCAGCGCCGCGCCAGGGCCGATGTTGCCCAGGCCGAGCACCGCCGACCCGTCGGTGACCACCGCGACGGAGTTGCCCTTGACCGTCAGCCGGCGCACGTCCTCGGGGTGCTCGGCCAGCGCGAGGCTGACCCGGCCGACGCCGGGGGTGTAAGCCATCGAGAGGTCGTCGCGGTTGCGCAGCGGCACCTTGGAGGACACCTCGATCTTGCCGCCGATGTGCAGAAGGAAGACCCGGTCGCTGGTCTTGTGGACCGTCACGCCCGGCACCGCACCGGCCGCCTCCTGGAGACGCTCGGCGTGCTCGGCGTCGGCCGCGGAGCAGGTGACGTCGACGACCAGGCGCTCGTGGGAGGACTCGGCCACGTCGATGCCGGTGACGATGCCGCCGACCTCGGAGATCGCGGTCGCCACGGCACCGACGACGCCGTGGTCGGGCGCGGTGTGCAGGCGCATGGTGATCGAGTACGACGAGGTGGTGGCGGCTCGGCCGGCGGTACGGGTCACCTCGCCACTCTCCGCCCCTGGCTCGGCTACCGGCAAGTCACCCTCGCGGCGGCCCGGTGCGTGTCGCCCACGGGGCGGCCACGGGCCTCGTCCGGCTCACCCCCGATGTCGTGACCACCATCACATTTTTGCACCCTTGAACGCATAGTGCAGAATGCACTCCATGGGCTTGAGTGCACTCCGCGCCGGTGGGCGCGCTGAGAAGCAGGCGTTGACGCGCGTGCGGATCGTGCGCTGCGCCCAGCGCCTGTGCCTCGACGCCGGGTTCGACGGGTTCACGATGGACGAGCTGGCCGAGGCCGCCGAGGTCTCGCGCCGCACCCTGTTCAACTACTTCCCGAGCAAGGTCGATGCCGTGCTCGGTGGCGCGGAGGCACCCGACCTCGCCTCGGCGGCGCTGCAGGAGGTCGCCGACCGGTTCCGCGCGGGCGGCCCGCACGGTCGCCTCGGGGACGACCTGGCCGAGCTGGCACGTCACCTGCTCGCGACCCAGGTGATCGACCGCGAGTCGGCCCGGCTCCGGCGTACCGTCCTCACCTCCTCACCGCGCCTGCTCGGCGTCATCCACGAGCGCTTCGAGACCCTCGCCGAGCAGATCGTCGGGCTGGTCCTCGAGCGCGAGGGACCCGACTTCGGGCCGGTCCGCGCCCGCCTCGCCGTCGGCGTCCTCGTGGCCGTCTTCGACTCCGCCATGGAGTCCTTCGCCCAGGGCGAGCCCGACGACCCCGAGCTCGCCGACCTCGTCACCGACCACCTCGGCCTGGTGGCCGAGCTGTTCGGCGCTCACCCCGCCTGATCCGACCCAGCCACCCTGCCCGTCCCGCCTGCACACCCACGCACCGACCCAGGAGACCCCGATGGCCACCCTGCTGCACCGACTCGGCACCACGGCGTTCCGCCACTGGCCGCGCTTCCTCGCCGGCTGGCTGGTGGTGCTGCTCGCCCTCGGCGCGTTCTCGGCCGCCTTCGCCAAGCCGCTGAGCGAGAACTTCACGATCCCCGGCATCCCGTCGGAGGAGGCGGCGGACCTGCAGGCCGAGCTCTTCCCCGGCTCGGAGAGCGCCTTCGACGCGGCCAACGTCAACGTGGTCGTCCAGGCGCCCGAGGGCGAGGAGCTCACCGACTACCGCCAGGACATCGCCGAGCTCACCGAGGCGCTGGCCGGTCTCCCGCAGATGCCCGAGGACCCGCAGGTCGTGGGTCCGGTCGAGCAGGCGCAGATGATCGAGGAGCAGCTCGTCGGTGCGGCCCAGGCCGCCGGCGGCGATCGCGCCGCGGTGCGGGAGGCCCGGGCGAACGCCGACGCGATCTCCCCCCTCAGCGACGACGGCCGCACCGGCATCATCACCTTCGAGTGGGACGTCGACTCCCCGACCGACATCGAGGAGACCAGCCTCGACGCGCTCGAGGACGTCATGTCCGACGCCCGCGAGTCCGGTCTCGAGGTCGAGGCCAACGGTCCCGGTGCCACGCTCTTCTCCGAGATCGGCCTCACCTCGGAGGCGATCGGCCTCGGCGTCGCCCTGATCGTGCTGGTGCTGACCTTCGTTCATCGACGTCGACTCCTCGGCCACGATCCTCGCGTCGATGATCGGCATCGCGGTCGGCATCGACTACACGCTGTTCATCCTGGCCCGCTACCGCACCGAGCTGCACCACACCGACGACCGTGAGGCCGCGGTCGGCGTCGCGGTCGGTACGGCGGGCTCGGCCGTGGTCTTCGCCGGCCTGACGGTCCTCATCGCGCTGTCGGCCCTCGCCGTCGTACGCATCCCGTTCCTCACCACCATGGGTCTGGCCGCCGCCGCGACCGTCTTCGTGGCAGTGCTGGTCGCCCTGACCCTGCTGCCGGCGATCCTCGGGCTGTTCAAGTCCAAGACCTTCGCCGGCCGCGTCCGCAAGTACCGCCCCCAGCACGACGAGGACGGCAAGGTCCTCAACAACGGCGTGCGCTGGGCCCGGTTCGTGGGCCGCCGACCGGCTGCCTTCGTCGCGGTCGTGGTCCTGGGGCTCGGCGCTCTGGCCCTGCCGCTCGGCGGCCTGCAGCTGGCGTTCCCGACCGACTCCACCGCGCCCAGCGACAGCACCCAGCGCCAGGCCTCCGATCTGGTGGCCGAGGGCTTCGGCCCGGGCCGCGAGGCCCCGCTGCTGGTGGTCGTCGACGCCCGCGACGTCGAGGAGGAGCAGCGCCAGGCCGCCTTCGGCGAGGTCACCGCGTGGGCCGGCGGCCTCGACGGCGTGGTCAACGCGCAGATCGTGGCGACCAACGCCGAGCGTGCCGAGGACGGCACCGTCACCACGCCGGCCACCGGTGCGCTGATCCAGGTCCTCCCGGAGTTCGGGCCGGCCGACGCCGGCGCCACCGACCTGCTGGAGACCATGCGTGACGGCGAGTCCGACATCGAGGACGCCACCGGCACCGACACCGGCGTGACCGGTCTGACCGCGATCACCACCGACGTCTCCGACCGGCTCGCCGACGCGCTCCCGGTCTACCTCGCGATCGTGATCGGCCTGGCGTTCATCCTGCTGATGATCGTCTTCCGCTCGATCCTCGTGCCGCTCACCGCGACCCTGGGCTTCCTGCTGTCGGTGCTGGCCACCCTGGGCGCGACCGTGGCGGTCTTCCAGGAGGGCGCCTTCGGCATCTTCGAGGGCCAGCCGATCGTCAGCTTCATGCCGATCTTCCTCATCGGCCTGGTCTTCGGCCTGGCCATGGACTACCAGGTCTTCCTGGTGACCCGGATGCGCGAGGCGCACGTCCACGGCATGAGTACCTCCGAGGCCGTGGTCGACGGCTTCCGCAACTCCGCCCGGGTCGTCACCGCCGCGGCCACGATCATGATCGCGGTCTTCGCCGCCTTCATGCTCCAGGAGGACGCGGTCGTGAAGTCGATGGGCTTCGCCCTGGCGGCGGCCATCGTCTTCGACGCCTTCATCGTGCGGATGGTGCTGATCCCGGCGCTGCTGTTCCTGCTCGGTGAGAAGGCCTGGTGGATGCCGGGTTGGCTGGACCGGGTCCTCCCGCACGTCGACGTCGAGGGCGAGAAGCTCGACCGGCCGCACCTGACGGCCGGCCGGCACGCGCTGTCGGAGACCGACCTGGACGAGGAGTCGGACGAGAGCGACATGCTCGTCTGAGTCGCCGCGCACGCTCGACCGCCCGGGGGCGGTGGGTCGTCAACCACCTGCGGACCGCGGGGGGTCGGGGACCCACCGCCCCCGCGGCGTACGGGACGTGGAAGGTCTGACTGGTGTCAGTCAGACCTTCCGACGCGTCCTCCTCAGACCTCCTCGGCCCCCAGCCGCTCGAGCAGGTTCGCGGAGAACCGGTCGCCCATCTTGGCGACGACGCCCTTCATCGTGGCGGTGACGGCCTTGGAGGACAGCTTGGGCAGCGGCAGGTCGAGCGTGATCTCGAGGCTGGTGCGCAGCTCGCACCCCTGCTCGTGCTGCGACAGGTCGTACCACCCCTCCACCCCCGAGCGCTCCGTCTCACCGTCCGGCGGGTCGTGGCGGAACTCGATGCGGCTGGGCTCATCGAAGGTCATCCTCTCGGTGAAGGTCGGCGCGACCTTCACCCCGAGCACCTCCAGACCGCTCAGGTCCCACGTCCAGTGGTCGCCCTCGGCGGTGATCCGACGCACGAACGGCGTCATGTCGGCGATCGCGTCGGGGTCCTCCAGCAGCGCCCACACGTCCTCGCGCGAGGCCGTGATCACCGCCTGCGCCTCGGTGCCTGCGGTGAACCGGGTCATGCCGCGAGCGCCTTCTCGATGTCGGCGGCGATCTTCTCCGGCTTGGTCGTCGGGGAGTAGCGGTCGATGACACGCCCGTCCTTGCCGACGAGGAACTTGGTGAAGTTCCACTTGATCCGGCTGCCCATCAGGCCGCCCTTCTCCGAGCGCAGCCACTGGTAGAGCGGGTGCGCGCCCTCGCCGTTGACCTCGATCTTGGAGAACAGCGGGAACGTCACACCGAAGTTGCGCTCGCAGAAGCTGTTGATCTCCGCGTCGTCACCCGGCTCCTGCCCACCGAACTGGTCGCACGGGAAGCCGAGCACCGTGAAGCCCCGTGCGGCGTAGGTGTCGTGCAGCTGCTGGAGGCCCTGGTACTGCGGGGTGAAGCCGCACTGGGAGGCGGTGTTGACCACGAGCACCACCTGACCGGCGTACGCCGACAGGTCGGTCTCGCTGCCGTCGATGGCGCGGGCGTTGAAGTCCTGGAGGGAGGTCATGGCCTCCAGCATGTCAGGGCTGCCGAAGCGGGACCCTCACCCGATCATCGTGCCGCGCACCTCGACGCTCTGCTGGTACGACGCCGGGTTGGCGTGCCCGTCGAGCAGGACCCGCACCCGGCGGTCGGCCACCTGCAGCACCAGCTCGTCGTCGGCGAGCTCCTCGATGTCGCCCCGGACGACGTAGTCGTTGCCGTTCACCCGCTCCAGCAGCGCGCCCGGCGGCACCCGGCGGACGTCGGCGGTGGCGACCATCCGCAGTTCGGGGCGGGTGCGTCCGCGCACCAGCAGGAACAGGCCCACCACGAGCAGCAGCGCGGCGTTGGCGAGGAGCACCGTGGCCAGCGCGAGCCCGCCGCTGGCACCCTCGACGCGGTAGGTGCCGGGGTCGTCGGGCAGGTAGGTGACCTCGACCTGCCCGGTGGCGGCCGCGTCGGCGTACGCGTCGGGCTCCAGCGCCGTCGGCTGCGTGAGCAGGCCCTGCGCGCCGCCGAGCTCCTCGGCGACCGCGGTCGGCAGCGACACCTCGACGACGGTGGCGTCGCCGTCGCCGCCGTCGGTGACGGCCGGGACGGTCTCGGTGACGCCGTCGCCGTCGAGACGGTGGTCGGTCCAGGCCGCGTGGACGGGCGGGATGTTCACGACCACCAGGAGCAGCAGGACCAGCAGCAGTCGGGAGCGTCGCACCGGTTCAGTATCCCGGGGCGGCCGGCCTCCCCGGCCGCGGGTCGGCGACAGCCGTCACGACAGCGCCGCGCCTCCGGTCTGCTCGGCGACGTAGGTGAGCAGCCGGGCTCGCAGGTCGGGGTCCTGCTCGCGCTGCCACCCGATCGTGGTCGGTCGCTGGCGGCGGTCGTGCCAGAAGTGGTGCGGTCCGGACTCCGGTCGGGTGGCCACCAGCCACACCGCGGTGTCGGCGCCGTCGGCCGGGGTGCGCTGGACCCGTCGGGTCAGCCTGTCGAAGCGCGGCAGGCTCGAGGTCACGCCGGGGGTGGTCGCCCAGCCCGGGTGCATCGACTCGACCAGGGCGCCCGTGCCGCGCAGGGTCTCGGCCCACGCATCGGCGAGCACCACCTGCATCCGCTTGGTGCGGGCGTAGGCCTGGACCCCGTCGTACTCACCGCGCCGGAACTCCAGGTCGTCGGCGTCGCGGGCGTGCAGCGACGCGCCGTACATCCCGCCCGAGCTCATCCACACCACGCTTGCCGGGCCGGCGACCAGCAGGTCGCGCAGCAGCGAGGTGATCAGGTGCGGGCCGAGCACGTGGCAGGCCAGCGTCATCTCGTGGCCCTGCGGGCTCTCGGTGCGCTCGGGCGGCATCACGCCGGCGTTGTGCACGAGTCCGTGGATCGCGGGGACCCGGTCGGACAGGTCGGCGCACCAGGCGCGCACGGCGTCGAGGTCGGCGATGTCGCAGACCTCCTCGACCACGTCGGCGTTCGGCACCTCGGTGCGCAGCTGGCGTGCGTAGTCGGCCACCTTGTCGGGGTTGCGGCCCAGCAGGTGCACGGTGGCGCCGAGGTCCAGGAAGGAGCGCGCCATCGCCTCGCCGATGCCGGAGGTCGCGCCGGTGACCACCACGCGCCGACCCGCCATCGACCCCGGGGCCGGGTCGTCGGGCCAGTGCGGCAGGAGCCGTCGTACGCCGGAGCCGATGGAGGTGTAGCCGAGCACCACCGAGCGGTCCAGTGCGGAGTCGAGCAGGCGGGAGAGCGGGGTCAGCACGTCCTCGACTCTAGGCAGGCCGGCGACCACCCGTCCGGGCTGCGTCACGCGGGTCCAGCGGGCCTTCCGGGAATAAACCCGATGAGTTGAAGGGCTGTCTCAGGTCAGACTGTGCGTGGCCCTCACCGGCCCGCGCCCCTCCGGTGCTGTCCCCGGCGCACGCGCCGGCACCCCACCGCGCCGCAGCACCTGCTCGTCCCTCTCGTCTGGAGCCCCATGACCTCGCCCGCCTCCCCGCAGGCCGCCCCCGCCCGCGACGACGTCGCGCCGGCACCCGACTACGGCGTGCTGCGCTGGCTCGTGCTGGCGACGTTCATCGTGATCCTCAACGAGACGATCATGGTCAACGCGATCCCGCGGCTGATGGTGGAGTTCGACGTGACCGCGCGATCGGCGCAGTGGCTCTCGACGGCCTTCATGCTCACGATGGCCACGGTCATCCCGATCACCGGCTGGTTCCTGATGCGGGTGACGACGCGCCAGGCGTTCACGCTGGCGATGATCACCTTCAGCGTCGGCACGCTGATCGCGGGCGTGGCGCCGTTCTTCTGGATGCTGGTGGCCGGTCGGGTCGTGCAGGCCGCGGGCACCGCGGTGATGATGCCGCTGCTGATGACGACGATCATGAAGGTCGTCCCCGACCACGACCGTGGTCGCGTGATGGGCAACGTGACGCTGGCGATCTCCGTCGCCCCGGCGATGGGCCCGGCCGTCTCCGGCGGCATCCTGGCCGTCACGACCTGGCGCGGGCTCTTCTTCGTGGTGCTGCCCATCGCGCTGGCGATCACCGTGATCTCGCTGCGCCGGCTGCCCGACGTGGGCGAGCCGAGCGCCGGACGCGTCGACATCGCCTCCGTGGTGCTGGCCGGCCTGGGCTTCGGCAGCCTCGTCTACGGCCTCAGCGGCCTGGGCGAGGGCTCCGGCGGCTCGGTGCCCGCCGAGGTCCCCGCCCTGCTCGGCCTGGTGGTCGTCGGCCTGTTCGTGTGGCGCCAGCTGCGCCTGCAGCGCACCTCGGAGCCGCTGCTGGACCTGCGGGTCCTGCAGGTCCGCACCTACACCGTCTCCATCGCGCTGATGGCGGTCGCGTTCATGTCGATGTTGGCCGCGATGATCCTGCTGCCGCTCTACCTGCAGGAGGTGCGCGGTCTCTCGCCGCTGACCACCGGCCTGGTCGTGGCCCCCGGCGGCATCATGATGGGCCTGCTCGGTCCGCAGGTCGGCAGGACCTTCGACCGCGTGGGCAGCCGGCCGCTGGTCGTGCCCGGTGCCGTCGGCATGGTCGTGGCGCTCGGTGCCCTGGCGCTGATCGGGGAGACCACCCCGGTCGCCGCCGTCGTCGGCATCCACGTGCTGCTGATGATCTCGCTGGCCGGCATCTTCACCCCGGTCTTCACCCTCGGCCTCGGGGCGCTCCCGATGCACCTGTACTCCCACGGCTCCTCCCTGCTCGGCACCACCCAGCAGGTCGCCGGCGCCATCGGCACCGCCGTCTCGATCACGATCCTCTCCAGCCGCTCCGCGTCGCTGGCCGAGGGCGGCTCGAGCGAGGCGGCCGCGATGGTCGGCGGCCTGCAGTGGGCCTTCGGGCTCGGGGCGGTCATCTCGCTCGCCGTCCTCGTGCTCGCGCTGATGCTGCCCCGCCGAACTCCCGACACCCCCGCCACCCCCGCCACCCCCGATAGTCACGACACCGAGGGCCCGGCCGTCCCCGCCCACTGACCGCCGAGAGGTCGCTCGGCCGAGAGGTCGCTCGCGCACGGCCGAGAGGTCGCTCGCGCACGGCCGAGAGGTCGCTCGCGCACGGCCGAGAGGTCGCTCGCGCATGGCCCCGAACCGTCACTCACGCACGGCCGAGGAGTCACTGACGCACGGCCGGTGTCGTTCACCCGCCGAGCTTGTCCGGCGCCATCACGATGTCGACCCGGGAGACCAGGCCGCCGTCGACCGTCAGTGACATCACCAGCCGCCGGCGTACGCCGGAGCCGTCCGCGTCGGGGGCCAGGGCGACCAGTCCGAGCCGACCGTTGACCACCGCGGGCAGGAAGGTGTCCCCGCTGCGCCGGGCGGTGACGCCCACCAGGAAGCGCGCCACGCGGTCCGGCCCGACCACCGGACGCCGGGCTGCGCTCACCACTCCGCCGCCGTCACTGGTGAGGACCGCGTCGGGGTCGAGCAGCGTCACCAGGCCGGCTACGTCCCCACCGGCGGCGGCCAACAGGAAGGCGGTCACGACGCTGTCGTGGGTCTGGGTGTCGACCTCGACGCGGGGCGTCCCGGCCGCGACGTGCCGGCGGGCACGGCTGGCCAGCTGGCGCACCGCCGCAGGTGTCCGGCCCACGGCCCGGGCCACGTCGTCGAACGGCACCTGGAACAGGTCGTGCAGCACCCACGCGATGCGTTCGGCGGGGGTCAGCTGCTCCAGCGCGACCAGCAGCGCGTACCGCACGGTGTCGTCGACGGTGACCCGCTCGGCCGGGTCTGGGACGTGCACGTCGGGCTCGGGCAGCCAGGGGCCGACGTACGCCTCCCTCCGCACGCGCGCGGAGCGAAGCACGTCGACCGCCGCCCGCGAGACCGCCACCGTGGCCCAACCCAGCACGTCGCGGACGGGCTCGCGCCGGTCGGCCTCGACCAGGCGGAACCACGTCTCGGCGACCACGTCCTCGGCCTCCCCGCGACGGCCGAGGATCGCATAGGCCACCCGGACCAGCCGCGGTCGGTGCTCCTCCAGCGCCGCCGCGAGCTCCTCAGCCCGCGCGTCCACCGGCGGACAGCCACTCGGCGAAGGTCGTGCGTCCCAGCACGGCTGTCGGGTCCCCCGCGGCGGTGAGCGAGCCGTCGCGCATGGCGCGGCCGGCGGCACCCGGCAACCACAGGGGTACGACGCTGTGCCGGAGCCCCCGGGCCCGGCACAGCTCGCGTGCCATCCGGTCGACCCGGTGCTCCTCTGGTCCCGCGAGGTCGGCGACGCGGCCGGCGGGACCGGAGGCGGCCAGGTCCACCAGCGACTCGGCGACCTCGCGCGCCGCGACCGGCTGGGAGCGCATCACCGGGACCAGGGACACCGGCCCCAGCGGCACGAACCCCAGCGCCTGCTCGGCGAACTCGTGGAACTGCGCCGCCCGCAGCACGCTCCAGGGCCGGTCACCTTCGGCGAGCAGCCGCTCCTGCAGCTGCTTGCCGCGGTAGTACCCCGACGGCACCCGGTCGATCCCGATGATCGACAGCGCCACGTGGTGGCCGACCCCCGCGGCGCGCTCGGCGGTCGTCAGGGTGCGGGTGACCGACCCGAAGAACGCCTCGGCGCCCTTCCGGCTCTGCGCCCGGGTGCTGGTCACGTCGACGACGACGTCCACACCCTCCAGTCGAGCGGCCACCCCCTCACCGGTCGTCAGGTCGACCCCGGCGGACCGGGTCAGGCCCACCACCTCGTGACCGCGCTCGCGCGCGACCTCCACCACGTGCCGGCCGACGGTCCCCGTCGCCCCTGCCACCGCGATCCGCATGCTGCTCATCCTCCTGGAGTCCCTCGACCGGAGCGGTGACGCCGCTCCTACCGGGTGGACGGGACGGACACGACCCGTGTGACATCCGGGCAGCGACGAGGCCCCTCCCACGGCGGCACGTGCGGCGCCGTCGCCCGACCGGGCGGGTGTCGGCTGTGCCACGGTGGGGGCATGTTCGCCCTCGACGTCCTCACGCCGGCGGCCGGTGTCCTCGTGGTCGGGCTGACCCTGCGCGACGTGTTCCACACGCTCTTCCACCCCGGCGGTCACGGTGGCCTGGCGGCACTGCTGTGCCGCGGCACCTGGTCGGCGCTGCACCGGCTGAGCGACCGGGTGGCCCAGCTGGCCGGCCCGGGCGCGGTGCTGCTGACGATCCTGGTCTGGCTGGGCCTGGTCGTCGCCGGCTTCACGCTGGTCCTGTGGCCGCTGGTGCCCGACGGGCTCACCTACGGCCAGGGCTCGCCCCAGGGACCCCCGCTGCTCGACGCGCTCTACGTCTCGATGGTCGCGATCTCCACCCTCGGGTTCGGTGACGTCGTCGTGCAGGACCCGGCGCTGCGGTGGCTGGCGCCGCTCGAGGCGCTGCTCGGGTTCAGCGTGATCACCGCCGCGATCACCTGGATCACGCAGATCTACCCGGTGCTCAGCCGCCGCCGCAGCCTCGCAGTCGACGTCTGGTCGCGCACCGGGGGCGACGGGCCGGCCGAGGACGTCGACACCGCCACTGCGGCCGCCTGGGCCACGCAGCTGGCCGCCGTCGACGTCGACCTGGTGCAGAACACCGAGACCTTCTGGTTCCGCGAGAGCGACCCGCGCCTCTCGCTGCTGCCGGCGCTCCGCCGCCTGGACACTGTGGCCGAGCAGCACGCGGGCTGCCCCGAGGGGCGGCACCTCGGCCGCGCCCTCGCGGTGCTGCGGGAGACGCTGCAGGAGCAGTACGGCGCGCGCGCCGGTGACTCACCGGCGTACTGACCGGCGCGTCAGCGCTCCAGCGCCGGCCAGGGGTTGGGCGCGCAGCCCAGCAGCGTCTTGGTCTGCTGCACCATCACCGGCGCGGGTGCGCCGGTCTCGGGGCACCCGAGGTGGCCGTAGCCCAGTGCGTGCCCGGTCTCGTGGTTGACGAGGTACTGCCGGTAGCCCTCGAGGTCGTCCCCGTAGGTCTCCGCGCCGTTCTGCCAGCGCCATGCGTTGAGCACGACGTTCTGCCCGTTGCGGCACGACAGCCGCCCGCGGGTGAGCAGTGGGGCGCACAGCCGGTCGGCGGTGGTGGGCGAGGCGAGCAGGATGCGCAGGTCGGCGTCGCCGTCCTCGCGCACCAGCAGGTGTCCGCGGGTGACCCAGCCGCGCTCGTCGGACAGGATCGCCTCCACCTCGTCGGCGACCGCCCCGGTGTCGAAGGGCAGCCCCTCCTCCACCTCCACCCGGTACGACGTCAGGCGCAGCCCCGCGCCGTCGGGCCTGGTCCCCGAGGACCCACCGACCTCGGCGATCGCGAAGGTCCCCGACGCCGACTCGGGGACGGGTACCGGCTCGGGCTCGGGCTCGCGTTCCAGCGTGCGGCCGGGGAGCACCGTCATCGCGGAACCGGAACCGGAACCGGAACCGGACCCGGCCCCGGACGCAGTGCCGGAGTCAGCCGCAGCCTCGAGCTGCGCCGAGCCCTGCTCACCGGCGGTGTCGAGCGCCTGCGTCGTCCCCCGACCTCCGGCGACCGGTCCCCCGACCACCATCCCGACGGCCAGCGCGGCCGTGATCGCGGACAGCACGAGCAGCGGGCGCCGCGACGGTGCCGGCACGGGCTCGGCACGGTGACGCCCCGGCCGGCCCGCCCCCGGGCTGCTCGCTCGTCCCACGCCCCGATCGTAGAGCGCCGCCTCCGGCCGGTCGGGGACCCACCGCGCGACCCCCGGGCACGACGAAGGCCCCGGGTCATCGACCCGGGGCCTTCGCTCCTGTGCGCGAGGGGGGAGTTGAACCCCCACGTCCTTTCGGACACACGGACCTGAACCGTGCGCGTCTGCCTATTCCGCCAC
>LULW01000379.1_pt1 | contig 17002 bp, 24 predicted proteins | sample 729531 | NCBI WGS metagenome assembly LULW01 (sample SAMN03860279, study PRJNA289734) | marine metagenome | biome: seawater column; feature: ocean; material: water; isolation source: Red Sea water column Station 108 - depth 10m | place: Saudi Arabia: Red Sea | collected 2011-10-15 | depth 10 m | reverse complement strand
TACTTCTATTGATTTGGTTTATAGAAATGTGTATGAAGCTCTACATCGCACCTTTAATTTTTTAAAACTTATGATTCTAATTGATGGAAAAAAAGCAGCGGCTGAATTAAAAAATAAGTATAATAAAGTGCCAGGTTTAACGGTGATTTTGATTGGAGATCTTACTCCTAGTCAAATATATGTAAGAAACAAAGAGAAATCAGCAAAAGAGGTTGGTTTAAAATCTGATGTAATTAAATACCCAGACTCTGTGGAAGAAAAAGTTATTCTGGATAAAATTAATGACCTTAATAAAGATAAGAGCGTTTCAGGTATTTTAGTTCAGCTACCTTTGCCAAAACATATCGATAAACAAAAAATTATTGAGGCTATTCACCCATCTAAAGACGTTGATGGATTTCATCCTATGAATGTTGGCAATCTTTCTTCAGGTTACGAGAGTTCCGTGCCATGTACTCCACTAGGCTGTTATTTATTAATTAAAAAAATTGAGCCAAACTTAAGTGGAAAAAAAGCAGTTGTAGTTGGAAGATCTAATCTAAATGGAAAACCGATGACACAACTTCTTTTAAAAGAAAATTGCACGGTAACAATTACTCACTCAAAAACAAAAGATCTCAAGGCTGAATGTTTAGAAGCAGATATTATTATAGCTGCTGTTGGTATCCCTGAACTTGTTAAAGGAGATTGGGTTAAAAAAGACACAATCGTAATTGACGTTGGAATTAACAAAACAGATAAAGGTATTGTTGGCGATGTTGCATTTGATGAAGTTTCAAAAAATGCTAAAGCATTAACACCAGTTCCGGGTGGAGTTGGACCAATGACAATCGCTTGTTTATTAAAAAATACTGTAGAGTGTTTCAAAAGATCGCAACTTTAAAGTTACAACCTATTAAATTTTTTGATATTTTGAGGCGTGAAGAAACCTAAATATCCTTATAGAATTGCAATTGTATTCTTAATTTTAACAGTTCCTACCATTGGAGCTACCCAATTGGGCTGGTACTTATATGATCAACAAACAGGTTTTGATTATGGTATGATTGTTGGAACATTTTCAGTTATATATGCAGCTTGGCTAATGTATGAAAAAAATTGGAGAGAAGAGGATGATGATTAGGTAATGGAAAAATTAATTTTTTTTGGACTGGTAATTCCTATTTTATTCTTTGTTTTATACTTAGGGACGAGAGCTATCATGAGTGGTGTTAGTGCGAAACAAGCTAACCAAGCTAATAAAGGTGAAAATGAAATAGATGAAAATAATGAGGATTCAAACACTGATAAATCTTTGAGTAATGAATTAGAAAAATTGAATGAACTAAGAGAAAGCGGTGTATTAACTCAAGAAGAGTTTGAAAAGGCAAAAAATAAATTATTAAATAATTAAAGATTAAGTTGTTCTTGTTAAAAGCAATAAAGTTGCACCAGCTATAAATATCAAAATACCTAAAATTTCAATAAAAGTTATTTTTTCTTTAAAAAGATATTTTGATGAGATGTAACTAAAAAATATTTCAATTTGACCAACAGCTCTTACGAAAGATGCTTGAATTAAAGTGAAAGCAAAAAACCAGGATAGTGTCGCTAAAAAACCAGCTAATCCAGTCAAGCATATTTCAAATTTATTATCAAAAAATTTTTTGAATTCCGATTTTTCAAAAATTATCAGATATGCACTAATGATTATAGTTTGAATTACTAAAGCAAAAAAAACTGTAGTAAGCGCTTTATCGAAATTAGAGGAAAAATTTTCAAGTGTTAGTGCTGCTGCCCTAAAATAGACAACACTGAGACCCAGTAAAAGTCCTGCTCCCAATCCAATAAGTGTTACCTTTGAAAAAAAATTTTTAAAAAACAATTTATAATCTTTGATTGAGATAATAATAACCCCAAGCGTTGCAATTATTATTCCAAAAACACCAAGCAAATTTAGTTTATCTTTTAATATGATATATTCAAAAATCGCAATTTGAATAACTTCTGTTTTACTTAGTGAAGTACCGACAACAAAATTCGAAAATCTAAAAAGGTATAATAGTGTTATTGTAAAAGTAACTTGTAAAATAGATCCTAAAAAAGTAAAAAAGATGAAGTTAGTTTGATCTAGAATATCTGAAATGATATCAAAATCGTGAAAAAAAAAAAATAATACAAAAGCAAATGGTAATGCAAAGGCAAATCTTACGTATGCAGAAGCAACCAATGATAAATCTTTATTTAATTTTTTCTGTAATGAAGTTCTTAGATTTTGAAAAAAAGCCGCTAAAATTGTAAAAACTACCCAATTCATAAATTTGTTTAGATATAATCTTTTAATCGAATTAAGTGGTTACTTATATCTAAAAAATTAGATTTTCTCCATCAGCCAGAGAGCGTCTTCTCCTAAAAAGTAAATTTTTCCGTTATTAGGATGTACTTGTATATCTCTTATTCTTCCAATTTTATTTTTAAATATGATTTCCTCTTTTACATTAGATAAGTCGTCAAATATTAATTTTCTCAAAGATTTGTCTTTAAGTGAAGTAATTAAAGCATGTCCATTCCATTCACTAAACTCTTTTCCTTTGTAAATTGTGATTGCACTTGTTGCTATGGACGGCACCCAATATTGTATCGCTTTTGTAAAACCTGGTTTCCATTTTGGACCGATAGGAATGCCTGAATAGTTTGTCCCTCCCCAACCTAAAATTTTCCATCCATAATTTTCACCTTTTTTTGCTTCACCAAACCAATCCCCACCTCTCGCTCCATGATTACTCATGTAAATTTTTTCATCAAATGGTGATAAAGTTAGACCTTGAGGATTTCTAATACCTATTTGATAAATTTCAGGTAACCAATCTGATTTACCCTGAAATTTTGGATTATCTTTTGGGATACTTCCATCAATATTTATTCTAATGATACTACCAGGATGCTTTGTAGGATCTTGTGCAATCATACCTTGACCTCTTTCACCAGCAGACGCGAAAAGATAACCGTCTTTGATCGCCAACCTTGATCCAAAGTGATATCCCGAATCTATAGGTGGATCAGCTTGAAAAATATTTTTAAATATTAAATCTTTTTCATTAAATTTCGATTTTGCTATTGAAGTACTAGTTTTCCAATTTCCTCTATTTTCGGTATAAGAAACATAGACAAAATCATCTTTAAAAAGAATATCTAATAAACCACCCTGTCCATGCTCTAAATAATTAAGATTGTGATTTAATGAAGAAATTTTTTTAGAATTAAGGTCTATTAATTTAATTTCTCCACTTTTTTCGGTAATTAATAATTCTGTATCATTAATAAAAGTAGATCCCCATGGACCTTTTAAATTTACAATCTTCTTAAATCTTAAATTATCAGCGAATGAATAATTTATAAAAAGTGTAAATAAAAAAATTGTAACAAGCGTTTTTTTCACTTTAAGAAAGTTTTGATCTACCACCATCAACAGCAATGATTTGACCTGTAACCCAAGAACTGTCGTCAGTGATAAGAAATTTTGCAAGAGAGGCAGAGTCCTTACCTTCACCTAATCTTTTTAAAGGATGAGCTTTAGCTATACCATCTGCTAATGCTTTATTTTTTAACATTGGCTCAGCAATTTTCGAGTTAGTCAAACTAGGTGCAATACAGTTCACTCTAATATTAGGAGCAAATTCCGCTGCTAAAGAAACAGTTAAACCCTCTACAGCAGCTTTAGTAGAAGCAATTATAGCGTGATTTGTAAAACCTCTTTGAGCTGCAACTGTAGAAAATAAAACTACTGAACCTTTATTTTTTTTTAAACTATCCTGGTAGCCTTTTATAACATCCACTGCTGAGTATAAATTTAATTTCATACACTTATTAAAATCTTGTTCATTGACCATTCTCAAAGGTTTTAAATCAATCGAACCTACACAGTAGGCAATTCCTTTTACATCAGAAATATCATTTTTAACCTTTTCCACAAATCCATCCTGCAAAACATCGGCTATTGTAAAACTACAACCTAATTTCTCAGAAATATTTTTTGTTTCATTTTCATTTCTGCCAACTAAATGAACTGAATTTCCTGAATTTACTAATTGTTCAGCTAAACTAGATCCGATTGAACCTGTCGCACCAAGAATAAGATATTTTTCTGACAAATCAATTATTTCCATCAAAATACTTGGATCGCTTCAAAAAAGACCACCTAATTTTTATGGCAGAGGATTATCAATTATGTACTTATGAAAAACATCATAAAAATAAGATACTTCTCTTTTTGTCATCGATGCGTTCACATGCGGAAAACCTCAGAAAAGATAAGTTTAAATTAGAATATTTTAAAATTGAGGATAAAGAATTTAAAGAAGACTATTTAAAAAAATTAAAAAGAATAATTAATTCAAAAAAAATAAAAGAGATTTCAAGTTTTGAAGTTGAGGATAAATTTTTTGAGAAAAAAATAAATCAATTCGTAAAAAAAGAAAAGATCAAATGGAATATTATTCAAACTCCAATGTTTTTGAATTCAAGAGATGAATTTAAACAATATCTATCTAAATCAAAAAAACCTTTCATGGCAACTTTTTATAAGGAAGTGAGAAAGAAATCTGGAATATTAATGGGTTCTGATGGAAATCCTATTGGAGGTAAATGGAGTTTTGATGAAGATAATAGAAATAAGTTACCAAAAAATATTTCTATTCCAAAGTTTCCTAAAATTAATGAAACAAATCATACTAAAAAATTAAAACCCATTATTGAAAAACTATTTAAAGATCATCCAGGAACAACCGAAAATTTTTGGTTTGCCACAGAGTACAATGATGTGGTCAGATTATTGAATTTTTTTATTAGAGAAAAATCTAATTTATTTGGTGATTATGAAGACGCAGTAGATCAAAAAGATAATATCTTATTTCACAGCGCTTTAAGTCCTTATATCAACCTTGGTTTAATCACACCTGAATTTATTATCAAAAAAGTTTTAGATTTTCATAAGAGTAAAAAAATTAGATTAAATTCTCTAGAAGGTTATGTTCGTCAGGTTATAGGATGGAGAGAATTTATGAGAGGAATTTATCAAAGTTACTCAAATGAAATGGAAACTGGAAATTTTTTCAAACAAAATCGTAAAATGAAAAAGTCATGGTATGATGGGACGACAGGTTTACCTCCATTAGATTACGCAATTAAAAATGCATTAAATTTTGGATGGTCTCATCACATTGAAAGATTAATGATTTTATCAAACATAATGAATCTTTGTGAAATAAAACCTAATATTGTTTACAAATGGTTCATGGAGATGTTTGTCGACTCCTCAGATTGGGTAATGGTACCCAATGTTTATGGTATGGGGTTATTTAGTGACGGGGGAATTTTTGCAACCAAACCATACATTTGTGGATCAAGTTATTTTATGAAAATGATGGATTTTAAAAAAGGAGAATGGTGTAACACGATGGACGGACTTTATTGGAGATTTATAGATCGTAATAGAAAGTTTTTTTTAAAAAATCCAAGACTTTCAATGATGGTAAGAATATTTGATAAAATGAAAGTGGATAGAAAAAAATTAATTTTGTCGGCTGCAGATAAATTCATTAAAGAAAACACAGTTTAGTGAAAAAAGAAAATTTACCAATTAAGGTTTGTCCAATATGTCAAAGACCATTTAAATGGAGAAGGAAATGGAGACTCAATTGGGAAAAGGTTAAGTATTGCTCAAAAAAATGTTCATCAAAAAAATGAAAAATCTTACTCGATATTTGATTTTAATTTTTTTTGTAATTCTTACAAATAATACTCGTGCAGAATTTTTTGAGGATCTATCAAAAATTATTGAAAATAATGAAAAAAGGCTCAGCTATGGTATCTCAGTAACAGATTTTAATATGGATGGAAATTATGAGTTTTTAGTAACAGGATTTGGTTATCCTAACTTAGCTTTATCTTTTCAGGATGGAAAATTAAAGAATCTAAATCAGCAAAAAATTTTTTCAGATACTTTAAAAAGAACTATAGGAGTTGCTGCGTGTGATATCGATAAAGATGGCTTTGAAGAAATTTACTTTCTAAATACAGATACATATAGTGGGGATAAAAAATATTCAGATAGATTATTAGATATAGAAGATAATAATTATTTTGATTTATTCGAATTAGAAAAAAATAAAGAAAACCTAAATTTAACAGCAGGAAGATCTGTAGTTTGTGTAGATAGAAAGGGAGATGGTGAATATGGAGTCTATGTAGCAAATTACGGAGGCCCAACCAGATTTTATGAGATTGAAGATGAATTGATTAAAGATAAGGCTCAGAGTTTAAATCTTGATAATATCACTGGTGGAAGAGCAGTGGTATCAGGACATATCTTGTCAGATAGAGCAGATATTTTTGCAGCAAATGAGAGGGGAGCAAATTTTCTTTATAAAAATAATAATGGAAATTTTGAAGATGTAGCATTTGATTATAGAGTAGATGATGCAATCCAAAATGGGAGAGGTACAGCTTTATCAGACATATATTATCGAGGCAGATTAGATATTCTGAGTGGTAATTGGCTTGGATATCATAGAGCCTGGGTTTTGGAAAAAAAGTCGCAGATATTGATAATGACGGAGTTTTAGAATTGTTAGTTGCTCGTGGTGAAAGTAAAGAACAACCATTAACTTTGTATAAAGCAAAAGTTGACAAAGGAAATAAATACCTAAGAATTAAACCATTAAATAAATATGGTGCCCCAGCGAGAGGAGCTACGGTAACATTAATAACTAATAAAAGAAAGCATTCCAAAACTATTGATGCAGGATCTGGTTACTTATGTCAAATGGAGCCTGTGGCACATTATGGAATTAGAAAAAATGAAAAAAATTTTAAAATAGAGATTAAATGGACCAATGGAACAAAAAAATTATTCAATGTAAGTGATTTAAATCAAACAATTACCATAAAGCAAAAATGAAAAAATTTTTAAATCTTACTTTGATTATATTTTTAATATTATTTCAGCTTAAATCATTCGCTGAAGAAAAAAACTATCACAAGGAGCTCATCACTGATTGGTCAAGAATATTCCCTGATAAAAATAGAAATGCGGCAGGACCAAAGTTTTTTAAATATATTATAGATAAAAAAATTACTTATAAAGATTTTATTGAATTTAATAAATTATACTGCGCGGTTTCTGGATCTTTGATTGATCCAAATAGCGACTCAGAATTTTTATTTATTGAAGAAACTAAAACTCAAAAAAAAATTTGTGGAAATTATTATAGATGTTGTGTTCCATGTTCATGTGATCTTATGAAGTACTCTGAAACTCAAAAAATGAAATATGAATTTAAAGATGGCTTGAAGGAATTTTATGTTTTAACTATCAAAAACCCTTGCGATAAACAGGATTTTCCAAACAGAGTAAATAAAGATTATTTTTGTGATGGTAAAAAAATTAATAAATCAGAGGTTTATAGTCTTGATGATCGAATAGTTATAGGTTTGTTGCATAATGGAAAAAGTTGTGAAAAAGATGAAATAGATTTTGTTAAAAGCCACCAAGTTACTGGTAGGTATTGTGAGTTAAGAAACAATACACCTTTAGAGAATTTAGATGCTGGTATGGGAGATATATTCATTAAACTGGCGAGATAATTTAAAAAAAATTTTATTTTTTTTAACCAGTAAATTATTGTTAATAAATTTAACTCGGTTAAAATATTAAGTATTGAACATACTTATTTTACAACATATTAAAATTGAAGATCCAGGTTACATAAAGGATCTAATGTTGGCTGATGGTTTAAATCTTACAACAATCGAACTTGATGAAGGTGAGAAAATCCCAAATGACCTAACAAAATATGATGGAATGTTATGTATGGGTGGACCGATGGATACCTATATGGAAAAAGAGTATCCCTGGTTAGTTGAAGAAAAAAAAAGAATAAAAGAATTTGTAGTAAATCTTAAAAAACCTTATTTAGGTTTCTGTTTAGGCTGTCAGTTATTAGGTGAAGTAGTTGGTGGTAAAGTCGTAAAATCAAATCCAGCAGAGATTGGCATGATGGATATAAATTTTACTGACAATAAAAAAAAAGACATTTTGTTCTCAAAATTTCCAGATAATATTAAAAGTTTACAGTGGCATTCTTATGAGGTTCAGGGGGTTGATAAAAATCCCGATATTACTTTAATAGCATCATCGCCAATAACTAAGTATCAGATTTTTAAATATCAAGATCATGCATATGGCATCCAATTCCATATAGAGATTAAAGATACAACAGTTAATGAGTGGGGTTGTGTACCAGAATATAAAAAGGCACTTGAGGATCAACTTGGTGATGGCGCATTAGAAAAATTTGATCAATCTGCAAAAAAAAATATGAAAGATATGAATAATTATTCAAAAATTTTATATAATAATTTTAAGAGTCTCTTATGAGTAAAAAAAGAAAAAAATTAAAAAAGAAAAATCCAATGGCCAAATTATTGAGCTCACCAATGCTCAGAAATAAAATAGTAAAAAATAAAAAAAAAATTTATAATAGAAAAAAATTCAAATTAGAAAATGAATAATAAAATTTTTGAATGGGCAGGAGTTATAACTGCTATATTATATTCATTATTTGTAGCTATGAATATTGGCATAGAGTTTTTTGGTTTTTGTTTATTACTTATATCTGCAATCCTAATTGGAATTTGGGCTTATAGGGGCGGTCACAGAGGAATATTATTTTTACAATTCTTTTATGCTACTGCAGCAATTATCGGGATGTTCAGGTGGTTTTAATTTAAAGATGATATTATTTTAGGAATATAATTTTTAAAATTAAAAAAACCTTTATTACAATATTGCCATGAATATTGATCGAGTTTTCTATATAAAAAATCTATTTTTAAATTATTTGAATTTAAATAATCCAGGTTTTCACCAACTGTTGGATATAACGCAATAACTTTTTCGTTTATATTTTTAACCTCACTTATATCTACCACTTCACAATTGATAGAATTATTTTCTAATCTTTGTTTTTGATCACTAATTAAAAGAGATTTAAATTTAATAACTTTTTCACTCAGCTTTATGGATCTATTTTCATTTTTATTTGAAATTATATAAATTTTTTTAAATTTATGATTTTGAAAATCTGTAGTTTCAAATGATAAACTATTTTCAAAAATAAAAAGATTTTCATCATCTGTATTTTTATTGCTAAAATCTTGTTTAACTATTGAGTAAGTTTTTTCAGAAACTTTTGGAGGAGCAGTTTCATTTAATTTAATATTATTAAATCTATTATTAGTGAATTTTTTAATATTCCACTCGCTCGCTAAATAGTGTTTTCCCTGTGTTTGAATTCCAGCTACCCATCTCCAACCAAGAGTATTAGATGCAGAGTCGCCATCATAAAGATGTTGCATAAAAAATTCTGCTCCTAATTGCCAGGGTAATTCTAATGTAAAAATCCAAATACTAGCAAACCACATTCTAGTATGATTATGTAAATAATTATTTTCTTTAAGTTCTGTTACCCAGTAATTAAAACATTCAATATTGGTTTTTCCATCTATTGCATTTTTGTAATTTTGGTTATCTTTATATTCTTCTCGAATTTTATTTAACTCTACCAAGTAATCTGTCCAAACGTTTGGTCGTAATTCTAACCAACCCTTCCAATATGTTCGCCACAAAACTTCTTGAATAAATTTTTCATTTTTTGAAAAAGAAAACTTGCTAAGTGATTTTTCAATAACTTCTTTCTCGTTGATAACTCCATGAGTAATATATGGAGATAAACCAGATATATTTGTTCTGTTTTCTGGACCAAAGTCAAAATTTCTTAGTTTGGAATATTCAGAAAGATTTTGTTCTACAAAATTATTTAATCTATTTAAGGCCGCAGCCTTTGAGGCTTCAAATTTCATTTTGATTTATTTTGATTTTTTTTTCTTTAAACCAAGCTTGTCGCTATGTCTTAATCTTAAAATAACAATTGCACCAGCAATTAGAACAATGGCAATAGCTTCATAAACTAATGCTGTTGGATCCATTTCCTTACCTTGAAGAATAATAAATCGTGCTAAAGCAGTAATTGCAATTAACAATGGAAGGGTAATACTAATTGATTGTTGGTTCCAAAAAACTCTTACCATTGCTAGGACTTCTAGGTAAAGAAACATTAATAATAAATCAGCTAAAGTTACCGATCTATTCTCAAACATTTTGTACATCTCTATACCGACTGCAATAACTGTGCTTATTAAAATGATAACCATTAAAATAAGCTGTAAATTTTTTGCTATTTTTTCCATTATTTATCTTTACTAAAAGGCAACCATTTTTCAAACACTGATTTTGAAGAACCTTCATAAGGAATTGAATAAGAATATGGATTCGGACTTGTTAATACTTCAATACCTTTTGAAAAAACAAATATAAACACAATCACAAAAACAAGAACCATTATTTTAAAAGGGTCAAAATTTTTTGTTTTAAAAACACTAGCTGAATTTTCTTCTGCTCTATGAAAATGTTTAAAGGTCATATACACGGCAAAGATTAAACCAATGTGAGCTAAAAAAAGACCAGTCCAACCAAAAACAAAAGTTGTGTATGAAAAAACATATAAACTAAAAACTGTGGTCCATATAAAGCTTAAAACTAATAAAATTTGCAACCTAACAGTTTTAGGAAGAGAACGGAGATCATTTTTACTATCATCAAACAAAATGTTTGCTGTATCTCTCATCCAATTTTTAAGTGATTCCATAATTCTAAGATATAGCTAAAAATAAATTTAACAAACTATAAATTGTCCTAAAACTTATTAATATCTCAGTTTTTTCTTGTGATAATTAATAAATCTTTCAACATTAGATTTATTAAATGTTTTATTTTCTTCAAAAGAAACTTTTTTCATTGAGTATGCATTACTTTTTGTAATTCTAGATTGAATAGTAATATTCCCTTTGTATAGTTTAAGTTTTACTGACCCATTCACCTTATTTCTTTTTTGATCAATAATTTTTTGCAATTTAAATCTCTCTTTTGAATACCAATAACCATTATAAATCAGCTCGGCATATCTTGGCATAATCAAATCTTTTTTGTGCATTGTTTCTTTATCCAATGTCACTGACTCAATAGCTCTATGGGCATGAATCAAAAGTGTTCCGCCCGGTGTTTCATAAACTCCTCTTGATTTAATTCCAAGAAATCTATTTTCAACTAGGTCAACTCTTCCTATGCCATTTTTTCCAGCAATAAAATTTAATTTGGTAAGAATGTTTTCAGGATTTAATTTTTTTCCATTTATTCCAACAGGGTCACCATTTTTAAAATTAATTGAAATAAAAGTTGGTTTATTCGGTGCTTTTTCAGGGGAAGTTGTTCTTTGGAAAATAAATTCTGGAGCTGAATTTTTTGGGTTCTCTAAAATTTTACCCTCAGTTGAGGTATGAAATAAATTATCGTCAACAGAAAAAGGGGGTGCACCTTTTTTATCTTTGGGGATAGGTATCTTATGTTTTTTTGCATAATTAATTAAATCGCTTCTAGATTTTAATTTCCAAATTCTCCAGGGTGCAACAACTTTTATCTTTGGGCCAAAATAGTGATAACCTAACTCAAATCTGACCTGATCATTACCTTTTCCAGTTGCTCCATGAGATACTGCGTATGCTTTAAATTTTTTTGCGACTCTTATCTGGTCTTTTGCGATTAATGGTCTTGCTATAGAAGTTCCTAATAAATAAACTCCCTCATAAATCGCATTACCTCGTATCATTGGAAAAACGTAATCTTTTACGAAAAGATTTTTTAAATCTTTAATTATGATCTTTTTAACACCAAATTTTTTAGCATTATTGATTATTTTTTTTCGATCAATCTCTTGCCCTATATCAGCAGTGTAACAAATGACTTCTGCGTTATAATTTTCTTGAAGCCATTTTAGAATTATAGATGTATCTAAGCCACCAGAATAAGCTAAGACAATTCTTTTTTTTGATTTCATTAATTAACTGCAAGCTTTTTTTGCAGAATTGTAGGCCTTTGTGAATCCTAGTAATGAATAATGATCTATGGTTTGTGAACCTTTTTCATTGTAACCAGTAACCATAATTCTTGATCCTTTTTTCATAACTTTAACCATTATGTTTTCTTTTTTATTACTCGTCATCCAAGCAAAACCCTGTTGTTTAATATCAAATTTAAATTTGTTATTTCCTGAAGTTGCTAAAACAGTATTATTTTTGTTAAATTCATATCCAGCAGTTGCACTTATTTCATTAGAAATTTTTTCATTCGGTCTGAAAGTAACAAATAATCTAGCATCTCTTTTATTTGTTTTTGGTGCTTGTAAAACAGGGGTAGATTGAGCAAAACAAACTTTACCAGAACTTTCTTGGATTACTAATGTTTCCCAATCTTTGAACTTACCAACTTTTTTTATATCAGCTAAACTAAATGTAATTGGAATGATTAAAAATAAAAATGTAAAGATAAATTTTTTAATTATGGACATGGATTAGGGTATTTCTTTTGAATTTTATTAATATCATTTATTATATCGCTGTTTAAATTTACATTTACACTTTCTATGTTTGTTTTCAACTGTTCCATTGTCGTTGCCCCAATAATAACACTAGTTGTGAAATGTTGAATTTCACAGAATTTTAAAGACATTTGAGTAAAATCTAAATTATATTTTTTTGAAATTTTGTAGTATTCATCAATGGCTTTTTGACCATTTTCATTTTTATATCTGTTAAAATTTTTAAATAATTGCATTCTCGATTTTGCTGGTAATTTATTATTTCTATATTTTCCTGTTAAATATCCAAACGCCAATGGAGAGTAAGCTAATAATCCGCTTTGCTCCCTAATGGAAATTTCGGCTAAACCAACCTCATACGTTCGATTTAGTAAGTTGTAAGGATTTTGGACAGACATCATTTTTGGAAGCCCTTTCATCTTTGAGAGTTCAAGAAATTTTGATAAACCCCAAGCAGTTTCATTCGATAAACCTACATATCTAATTTTTCCTTGTTCAATAAATTTTTTTAAACTTTCTAAAATTTCTTCAAAAGGTGTCCAATCTTTATCATTTTCGTTATGCTCATAACCGTAATCACCAAAAAAATTTGTGCTTCTTTCAGGCCAGTGAAGTTGATATAAATCAATATAGTCTGTTTTTAATCTCCTTAAACTTTCATCTAGTGCTTCTTTAATTTTTTTTTTACCAAAACTATTTCCACCACCTCTAATATATTTGTTCGACGTGTTTCCACAAACTTTAGTAGCAAGAATAATGTCATTCCTTTTTTTTGTTTTTTGAAACCAATTACCAATTATTTTTTCAGTTTCTCCATAGGTTTCTTCTCTCATTGGAATTGAATATATTTCAGCTGTATCCCAAAAATTTACTCCTTGGCTCAAAGCAAAATCCATTTGTTCAAAACCCTCTTTCTCTGAATTTTGTTCACCCCAGGTCATTGTACCGAGACAAATTGTACTTACATCTAGATCAGTATTTCCTAATTTTTTGTAATTCATTAGTATTTTACAATATTAGTCATTTATTGTTTTTTTTGATATCTTGAATAATTAATAAAAGATTATATATGTTACTGCATGGAATTTAATAAAAAAGGTATTCTAGGAAGAGCAAAAGAGGCTGCACAACAATCAACAGCAGTAACAGATGAAGGCTTAAGAGCCTACATGTTAAAAGTATATAACTACATGGCAACGGGAATCCTTATGACAGGGATAATTGCCCTTATAACTTTCAAAATGTCTGTTGTAACCGATAGCTCAGGATCTATAGTTGGACTAACTCAAGTGGGTAACGCGATCTATATGTCTGGGCTAAAATGGCTAGTAATGTTAGCTCCGCTTGGAATCGTATTTTACATGAGCTTTGGTATAAATAAAATGAGTGCAGCTAAAGCGCAAACAACTTTTTGGATTTTTGCTGCATTAATGGGTCTGTCTCTTTCGTCAATTTTATTAGTTTATACTGGCATGAGTATCACAAGAGTATTTTTCATTTGTTCTGCAACATTCGGAGCTATGAGCATATATGGATATACAACAAAAAGAGACCTAACAAAATTAGGATCTTTTTTAATGATGGGTTTAATTGGTATCATTATCGCATCAATAGTTAATATATTTATGAAGTCTTCAATGATGTATTTCGTAATTTCTATTTTAGGTGTTTTAATTTTTGTAGGACTTACTGCTTACGACACACAAAAAATCAAAAACATGTATGCGGCTAGTGACACGGGTGAATTAATGGGCAAAAAAGCTGTAATGGGTGCATTAACGCTTTATTTAGACTTTATTAATTTATTTATCATGTTGCTTAGACTTTTTGGTCAAAGAAGATAATTTAAAGTTTTTTCCAATTAATATTTTTCAATAGGTTATTTAAATCAGACGAATTTCTAAATATTTTTCCATTTGCATCGGTAATTAAGTATTTAAGATTTTTATTTTTTGGCTTAAAATTTTTGCAAATCTTATACAGAGCATTTTCTGTAGTATTTTTAAAAACACTAAAACCAACTTGTTTGCTTGAAATATTAAGTCCATAGTCTTTCCATGATCCTTCAGAAACCATTTTAGCGTATAAATCTAAAATAATTTTCAACTCGTCTTTTTCAAAAAAATGTTTTTCTTCAACATTCTTTTTATTAACATTATTGATTATTAGACGTAGATTATTATTCATTTGTTTTATACTTATTTATTAAACCTATTTGAAAAGCAGTGAATATAAATGTAATTGGTAATAGTCCCCATACTTTAAAATTTACCCAAAATTCTTCAGATTGAGTTCGCCAAACTATTTCGTTTAGAATTGCTAGACCAAAAAAGAAATATATCCATCTTTTATTTAATATCTCCCATCCTTCATCAGTTAGAGAGACAGAGTTACCCATTAATTTTTTTAAAACAGGTTCATTTGTAAAGTACCTTCCAAATATCAGAGCGAATGCAAAGAGAATATTTATAATTGTTGGTTTGACATAGATAAAAACTGGATTATCAAAGTAAATTGTTAAGCCTCCAAATAAAGTAATTAAAACTCCACTTAACAAAGGAATCTTTGGTATTTTTTTTTCTAAAAACCAAACAATAGCTAATGCAATTATTGTCGCAATAATAAATGGGGGAATTGCAATTTTTAAGTCTTTTCCACTATCGTAGTAGTAGTAAAAAAAAATTACTAGAGGTCCAAAATCTGTTAAAAACTTTAAAAAAGATTTGTTCACAGGCAAGATATTAACATAAATAATATTTTCATAGAAACTTTTAATTTTTCTTATTGATTTTTGTTTTTAAATACCCATACTAAATATGATGGCAATTCAAAAAGCTAAATTTTCAATTGGAGATATAGTGAAACATAAACACTTCGACTTTAGAGGTGTAATTTATGATGTTGATTTTGAATTTAATAATTCAGAAGAATGGTATCAATCGATTCCAAAAAATGTAAGACCAAGAAAAGATCAGCCTTTTTATCATCTGTTAGCTGAAAATGATGAAATCACATACGAGGCATACGTTTCCGAGCAAAATCTTCTTGTTGATGACTCAGATGAACCAATTAAACATCCTTTAATTGAAGAAATTTTCTCTGGAAAAAAGGGATCTAGCTATTTCAAGCTATCTAATTAAATAAATCACTTTTTTAACACATTTAGCTCAAACCTTTGACACAGCAATTTGCTTTTATGAGGCTAATTCTGATCAAGGGTGCTACTTATTTACCCTTCGTTATTATCTCCCTCTGGCATTCTTGATCAGGCAGTTTTTTCATAATAAATATAACCTCATATATGTTTAAATATTTTGAACCGAGTAAAATTTTTTCAATAACATCAAAAGCTCCTAAGTATGTATTATTTTTATTTATTGTCATTCTTTCAATAGGATTAACAGAGGCGTTAATATTATCTCCTGAGGATTATAAGCAAAGTCACTCCGTCAGAATAATGTATGTTCATGTTCCAGCAGCTTGGATTTCGCTTGGAATTTTTTCAGCTATTACTTTTTTATCTATAGTTGGATATATTTTTAAAATAAGAAATTTTTTTTTAATCGCAAAAAGTTTGGCACCATCTGGGTTGGTGTTTAATATAATTGCTCTAGTTACTGGTTCCATATGGGGCAAACCCACATGGGGAACTTGGTGGGCTTGGGACGCAAGAATAACTTCAATGTTAATACTAGCACTGTTTTACATAATGTATCTTGTTGCATGGAGAATTTTTGAAGATAATGACAAAGCATTTAAAGTCACGTCAATTATCACAATTTTGGGAATTATTAATGTTCCTATAATTAAGTATTCAGTAGATTGGTGGAATACATTGCATCAACCAGCTTCAATCAACATACTCTCGAAGTCTTCAATTCACATATCAATGCTGTTTCCATTAATGACAATGACTGCGGCATTTGCCCTATTTTCTCTACTGATTTTTTTAATGAAATATAATACAGAACTGATAAAAATTAAGAATAAAGGGTTAGATAGATTATGATTGAAAATTTATTTTTTATGAATGGATATGGACTGTATGTTTGGTCAGCATTTTCATTTACTTTAGTAAGTTTTTTGACACTTTTTTTGATTATCAAAATTCAATACAAAAAAGAAAAAAATAAATTTATAGCAAAATTTGGATCTTTAAATTCTGAGAGAGCAGCTTTTGCAAAATCTCAAAGTATCAATAAAGAAATTTTGTCAAATACTTCAAACATTTAACTTTTGAAACATGTATGGGCGAAAAGTTAAATTAAGATTTTTTTTTATATTATTAATAATAACAACCTTAGCGTTATCAGTTTTTTTATTAGTTAAGTCTTTAGAGGAAAACGTTATTTTTTTTAAGTCTCCAACAGAAATTAAAACTTTAAGTGAAATTGGTAAAAAGAAAATTAGAATAGGTGGAATGGTTAAAAAAGATTCCATAACTATGATTTCAAAAGAAATTAAATTTATTG
>LULW01000616.1_pt1 | contig 17052 bp, 10 predicted proteins | sample 729531 | NCBI WGS metagenome assembly LULW01 (sample SAMN03860279, study PRJNA289734) | marine metagenome | biome: seawater column; feature: ocean; material: water; isolation source: Red Sea water column Station 108 - depth 10m | place: Saudi Arabia: Red Sea | collected 2011-10-15 | depth 10 m | reverse complement strand
GTTATGATGTTAATGTTTCCTCCATACCTAGAGGTGGTGTAATTGTCTCTGTCGCTGAGACTTCATCATTTGGTTATCAACCACTAGTGGCTGCTGGTGGAACTGCAATTGTGTCTTCTGCTGGAACTGTTACATCAGTATCAATAGGAAATAGTGGATCTGGATACAGAGTAGGACTTCAAACAAATATTTTAGTTAAGGCTCGTGGAAGTTCTGGTATTGTTACAATCGGAAAGGCAAATGTAAGTGCTGGATTAGTAACATCTGTAACTATTACGAATGGTGGTGGATCAGGATTCAGTCAATTATCACCACCAATTCTTGAATTTGAAAAACCACTCAACTATGAAAATATGAGATTAGTTGGTAGTTCAACTGGTATTGGTGCATCTGTATCTGTTCGTGTTGGTGCTGCATCAAGTATAATTAGTTTCCAGATTACAAACTATGGTTATAATTATAAGATTGGAGATGTATTAACAATTGAAGAAGGTGGTCAAGCTGGCATTTTAACGAGTGCAAACGTTGGAGTTACTACTTTCTCTTTAACTGTTGAAGATACATTTAATGATAGTTTCTCAGGATTTACTTTTGGTGAACTAGAAAAGTTAAATACATTTGAAAATTTATTTGACGGTGACAGAAGAACATTTAATATTACAAAAACAGTTGGTGCAACAGAGACACCAATTACACTAAGATCTGCAAAAGGATCTCCAATCAAACCAGAATATAATTGCTTAGTATTCTTGAATGATATTATTCAGATTCCTTTTGAAAGTTATGTATTTAATGGTGGTTCACAGATTACATTCTCTGAAGCTCCTAAATTGGGAGATAGATTAAGAATCTATTATTATCGTGGATCTGAACATGATGTGGTTGATGTTGATATATTGGAAACAGTCAAACCTGGCGATAAACTGACAATCAATCAATATCCTGATGTTGGACTTAATTTTGTATTCCAACAGTTACCAAGAACAATTAGTGGTATTACAACCTCAGACGCTGTAACTACAAACACTTATATTGATTCTGGAATCACTACAAACAGAACATTAGAAAGACCTGTAACTTGGAAGAAACAGATAGCTGATGTTGTGATTGGAAACATTAATGTTGGAAAAGATCGTGTTGAATTAGAGGCTGGTATTCGTCCAACTGCATATATTATCAATAATGTTTCTGCAGCATCAACTGAAATATTTGTAGATTCAGCAGTTCCATTGTTTAATCAAACAGATGACATCGTTGAAGTTAAACAAAGTGCGTTGATCATTGACAGAACAACTAAAACTGGTGTTGCAGCAACAGCTATTGTTTCCGCTGGTGGTTCAATAACTAGTGTTGTGATATCTGATGGTGGATCTGGATATACATCTGCACCTCTAGTTTCAATTGGTGTGACTGCTGGTATCGGAACAATTCATGCTGGTATTGGAACAACTTCAACAAACGCAACAGCAACAGCGACAATATCTGGAGTTGGGACTGTTTCTGCGATTACAATTGTAAATGCTGGTCTTGGATATACAAATACAAATCCACCAATTGTGATGGTTGAAGCACAATCTCAAACACAAGAGACAGTTTCAAGCATTAAGTATGAAGGTGATTTTGGCATCATAACTGGCATTGGAACAACATCCGTAGCTGGAATTGGAACTGCAATGCAATTTGATTTCTTTATTACAAAAGATTCTGTTCTTCGTGATACATCAGTTATGGGATCAGCTGTAACTGTGAGTGGTATTCAATCAGGATATTATTTTACTGTATTTGATAGCAATGTTGGAAATGGTTTAACATCATATGACAATCCAATTGGCATTACGACGGTTGGTATTGGCACATCCTTTATAGATAATATATACAAAGTGCATAGTGCTAAAAACATAACTGGTGATGCTTTTGGTATTGGTTCAACCACTCTAAGAAGAGTAACTGTAAGCGTAAGTTCCACGGAAGGTATCAGTATTGGAAGTAGCCAATTCTTTGGTAGATTCTCTTGGGGTCGTTTACATGACTTTGTTAAACCAGAAACTAACTCATTCACAGCTGTAAATACAGACGGTGTTACAGGAATTAAGACTGGCCCAGTGATCATTCGATCAAGGGATTTAAAAGAGTCTTACATCTAACATAAATAAAAAAAAAGTTATTGATAAAATGTCAGCAATTATAACTGATCAACTGCGAATATTAAACTCTGAGAATTTTGTAACAGGGATAGCTTCAACTGCAAATAGTTATTATGCGTGGATTGGATTACCAAATCCAACTGATTTTCAGTCAGATTGGAATGAAAATCCTCCTTCGCCAAAAGATTCTTTTAGTGAAGAGAATGATTATTGGGATACGATGATCGCTCTTAAGAAGATAAATTCAGATGATATTGCAAGAGTTGTAAGAAAGATAAGTTGGTCATCAGGAACAACATATGAAATGTATCGAGATGATTATTCTCGATCCAATCTGTCTCCTCAAACTAGTTCCACAAATTTGTATGACACAAATTATTATGTGATGAATCAAAACTTTAGAGTTTATGTTTGTCTACAGAATGGAACAACACCAGAAAACCCCAGTGGAAGACCATCTCTTGATGAACCTCTGTTTACCGATTTAGAACCAAGATCTGCTGGAACATCTGGTGATGGATATATTTGGAAGTATCTTTTCACAATTGATCCAAACAGTATTATTAAGTTTGATTCTACAAGTTTTATACCTCTACCACAAAATTGGTCAACTAACAATGACGTGGCTGCAGTCAGAAATAATGCTGCAACTAGTGGACAGTTGAAAATTGTCACAATCACAAATCGTGGTGTAGGTTACGGAACTGCTGCAACTTACAATAATGTTCCAATCAAAGGTGATGGTAGTGGTGGTAGGTGTTCTGTAACAGTCAACGCTGCTGGTAAAATGGACTCTGTTGAAGTAACTAATGGAGGATCTAATTATACATTTGGAACTGTTGATTTAAACTCTGTAGGTTTGACTAATCCATCAGGATCTACAGACGCTGCGTTTAATGTAATTATTCCACCTCAAGATGGTCATGGTGCTGATATCTATAGAGAGTTAGGTGCGAACCGAGTTTTGATATATTCTCGTTTAGAAAATGATGCATCAAACCCAGATTTTATTGTAGGAAATCAATTCTCTCGTGTTGGTCTATGTCGTGATCCTCTTGCTTTTGGATCTGATAACAAATTGACACTTCAAAAAGCGAGCGCTATCTATGCACTTAAATTGATTGGTGCTGGTTCAACAACCACATCATTCACTGCTGATTCTGAGATTACACAAACCGTTGGTGTTGGATCAACAGCTGTTGGTCGTGTAATCAACTGGGATGCCACAACTGGTGTTTTAAAATATTGGCAAGATCGTAGACTCGCAATATCAACAGATGGTTCAATACCCACATACGGTTATGAATTATTGAGATTTACAGCTGATCCTGGCACAGGTGGTGGTGTTGCAGTATCTGGTGGATCTAATGATCTAAATATAGATACTAATTTTGGTGTAGACTCCTCACCAATGATATCTACCTCAATAAATAGTAGGACTTATAATTTAGGAATGAGTTTTGTGAAGGGTGTTGCTAATCCAGAGGTTAAAAAATATAGCGGCGACATCATCTACGTTGATAACAGAGCCGCAGTGACTCGTAGTTCACAACAGAAAGAAGACATCAAGATCGTATTGGAATTTTAAACAATCATGCCACAGGAAACTAATCTTAACGTCAACCCATATTTTGACGATTTTGATAAAAATAAAAATTTTTACAAGGTTCTCTTTAAACCAGGCTCTCCTATTCAGGCAAGAGAATTAACTGGATTGCAATCAATATTGCAAAATCAAATTGAACAGTTCGGAACTCATTTGTTTAAAGAGGGCGCTAAAGTAATTCCAGGCAATACAACTTATGATAGTAATTATACATGTATTCAGATTGAGAGTAATTTTTTAGGTATTCCAGTATCTTCTTATATTGATCAACTTGTTGGTGTTAGAATTACTGGAGCTACCTCAGAGGTAACTGCGACTGTCAGAAAAGTTTTATTAGAAGAAGATTCAATTAGAGATACTCTAACATTATACATTAAATATGAACAATCTGGAGCTGATGAAGTATCAGATGTTTTTCAAGATGGTGAAAGTTTACTGACTGGTGTTAATATTGTTTACGGTGCATCCGTGATTGCTGCAAACGAACCATTTGCAAATACTTTAGCTGCTGATTCAAATGCTATTGGATCTGCTTTTTCTGTTTCAGAAGGTGTTTATTTTATTCGAGGAACTTTTGCACAGGTTAATACTGAAACATTGTTATTAGATCAATATGGATCAAGTCCATCATATCGTGTTGGATTCAACGTTGAGGAAAGTTTTGTCACCGCTGACGAAGATCCTTCATTGAATGATAATGCATCTGGATTTACAAACTTTGCTGCTCCAGACTTCAAATGAATATTAGTTTGGAGAAAAAAGATTTAGAAAATTTTAATGATCAAAATTTTATAGAAATTTCTAGAATTGAAGATGGAATTATACAAACTTTTGTAAAAGAAACAAATTATAATTTAATTAATGATACTTTAGCAAAAAGAACTTATGACGAATCAGGAAATTATTATATAACTCCTTTTGCTGTTCATGTGAGAGAATCATTAGATGATGGTATTGGTAGTGATGGAATCTTCACTAGAGAACAATTAACATCAGAAGGAAATACACCCTCAGAAGATTTATTGACTGTTAAGGTATCGCCAGGAAAAGCTTATGTAAAGGGATATCAATTAGAAAGATTAGCTACAACTTTTTTAGATGTTCCTAAACCAAGAACAACCAGAGAAGTTTTAAATGAGGGTGTCGTATATTCTACAGGGGATCCCCTTCTTGTTAATAATATTTCTGGTTCTCCTAGTTTAGGTATTGGAACAACTGCTACAATTTCTTTAAGAAGTAGAAGAAAGGGAGAAAGTGGTGGAACTGAAATTGGACTTGCAAGAGTTTATGATTTTCAAACAGAGTCTGATAAACATCAAGATGCAACAACTCAATATGAACTTCGTTTATTTGATATAAAAACTTTTACTCATATTCGAGTTGGAACAGCAATTACGTCTATATCAACTGGAGATAGAATACAAGGTAAAAGAAGTGGTGCTGTTGGATATGTGAGGAATATATCGGCTAATACAAAAACATTTAGTATGTCAGATGTGACTGGAACGTTTAGGAGATTTGAAGGTTTTACTATTAATGGTGTTAATTCTAGAAGAACTATAGTTAAATTTACTGATCATTCGTTCGATGATGTCACATCTGTGGAACTCGCAGTTGGAGTTTCTACTTTCTCAGCTGATGTTGTTCTTGATGATGCCACTAAACTTACTTCTATGCTTTCTGGTGACTTTGAATTAAAGAATCAAAATGTCCCAGGCCAAGGAAAGGGAAATGGTGGTGTAATTAAAGCAGCTGGAAAAAACTTTGTAGGTATTATAACTGCTAATAATATTGTAAGTTACACTGTGCCTGGCGAAACTGTTCCTCGTTTCAATCGTATCAAAGGTGTGAGTGTATCAGGAGATGAAATTCAAGTTGTAGGAATTCCAACAGTCACTGGTGTTTGTGGTGGTGGAGTTCATGATGGTGATGCTTCAACAACACTTAACGTTAATGATTTATTAATTTTAAAACCATCATTTGAAATTGGTTCAAATAATTTTTTAACACCTGTATCTAATACTGATATTGAGAGTGTTGATGTAACAAATACAACACTTCAAATCAGAAAACAATACACAGATATTTCAGTTGAAAATAATCAGTTTACAACACCCACAGCTGGTAAAGATTTATTTTTCCAACCTTTTGATATTCAAAGATATTTTATATCATATGATGATGGATCTATAGAATCCTTAACTTCTGATCAAGTTGAAATCTCTGATGATAAAAAAACAGTGACTTTTGTTGCATTGAGTAAATCGTCAGGAAAAGCAAATCTTTTTACAACTGTTTTAAAATCAAAAGTAACAACTAAACAGAAAAAATTAAATGAAGCAAATGTTTTAGTCATTGATAGATCTAGTTCAACGGCTTCTGGAATTGGAACTAATACTTTAAATGATGGACTGACTCATCATAATGCCTATGGAACTAGAGTTCAAGATGAAAAAATATGTCTAAATGTGCCAGATGCAGTTCAACTATTGGGAGTTTTTGAATCTAGAGATACCTCAGAACCAGACTTACCATCACTTACGTTGAGTGGATTTTCGGGGCCAAACTCAACAAATCAGGATTTAATTCTTGGAGAACAACTAACAGGTTTAGATACTGACGCTATTGTTTCTGTTGTTGAAAGATCGGGAACAACCTCTGTTGGAATTGTTAACCTAAATGAAGAGAATTTTTTAATTGGTGAAACTGTTAGAGGGTCAAAGTCTGGTGTAACTGCTACTGTAGCTGCAGTCACAGAGGGTGATCGAGATATCACTGATTTTTATAGTTTAAATACAGGACAAAAACCAACTTTTTATGATTTTTCTTTTATTGAAAGATCTAAAACATTTGATGGATCTGAACGTTTTGAAACTGATAATACAGGCGCTCCAGAGAGAAAATTAAAAATTGTATTTAAGAATTTCTTTGTTGAGGACTCTGACGCAGGGGATTTTTATAGTGCAACAAGTTACCCAGTTGAAAGTAAACCTTTAATCACAGTTGATCCTAGTTACCAACAACTTCTAACAGATTTAATTGATTTAAGACCTAGAGTTGCAAATTATGATCCATCATCATCGTCAACTTCACCATTTAGTTATGGTTCTAGACAGTTTACAACCACAGGTGATGCATCTCTAAATCCTTTAGCTTCTGATGAACTATTAGTTGTCAATTTTGATTACTATCTTGGAAGAGTAGATAAACTATTTTTTGATAAAAATGGTGAATTTGTATATCTTCAAGGAGTCCCTGCGGAAGATCCACAAGAGCCATTAGGAATTGGTGATGCAATAGAGGTTGCAAAGTTAACTCTTCCACCATATTTACAAGAGGTATCTCAAGTTCAAATTGAAAGAACTAAACATAAACGTTTTACTATGGCTGACATAGGAAGACTTGAGAAAAGACTAGAAAATGTTGAATATTACACTAGACTTTCCATGCTTGAACTTGAAACAAGCACTTTAGAAGTCACAGATGCAAATGGTTTAAATCGTTTTAAATGTGGATTCTTTGTTGATAACTTTAAGAAACATGAAAATCATCAAATAGGACATCCTGATTTTAGTGCAAGCACTTTTTGATCGCATATTATGATGGTGATGTTAAATTATTCCCAGATTCAGATACTTGGGTAGATACTAAGAAAATAGATGCAAATATCATACACGATACGTCTGAATATGATTTAGCTCTATTGAAACATGGTATCAATGCAAAAACAGGACTTAGTGAAGTTGAGTGGGGAGCTTGGCAAACTGATTGGGTTGGTAAAAAAGTTACAGGCACTTACGTTGAAACTGTTGCAAAACAGCAAATTGGAAAAGTAAAGCCTGGCGATAAGAAAATAAAAGGCGCCAAAATGAAGGTTCAACATATTCCAAATGGAAAAATGACCAAGAAACTTAATGGAAAGTGGGTGCCAAAAGGAAAAGGTGTGATAATTGATGCTGTATTAGAGACAAAACAAAAATATCAGGATATTAAAATTACAACTAAAATGTCAAAAGAAGGCATTCAATACAAAGTTACTCCAAAAATTACAACAGAGGTAATTGGAGAAAAAATTGTAAGTAGTGATAAGTCTCCTTATATGAGGAAAAGACAGATTGAAATTACTGCAACTGGTCTTAAACCAAGAACTCGTTTTTATCCATTTTTTGATGGAAGAAGAATGGAGGGTTACTGTTCTCCTAAATTAGTTGAAATTGAAATGCAAGAGGGTGTATTTGAGGTCGGTGAAATTGTTGAAGGTGAAATTTCTTTTGGACAAAAAGTTGATTTTGGTGATTTTAAGAACAAAATACATGCTCCTTTATATAAAAAAGGCAGAAAGGATGAACTTGTCTGTAGAATATGTCAACCAAATCATAAGGAAGGGCCTTTTGATGCACCAACTAAAACATATAAAAAGAATCCATATAATCCTAAACAAACTATTCCATCAAGTTACTCATCATCTTCAACTTTATTAAACCTTGATACTTTCAGTTTAGTGAATATGGTTGATGATGAATTTCTTGGAAAAGTTAGAGGTGGTATGAGATTAATTGGACAAACTAGTGGTGCGGAAGCCGTGGTGAAAGGTCGTAAAGGTGGTGATGATGGTGAAAGTAAAGGTTATCAACTTTATGGAAACAGATTTATTTCAGACTCCTTTGGATATTTAAAACTTGTTATGAGTATTCCAGATCCAAAATTTAAGAATGGCCCTAAATTTGAAACTGGAGTTAAAACTCTTAGATTAACACCGAGCCGAACAAATTCAGAAATTCCAGGCGGCGTAAAGAGTCATGGAGAGGCGAACTTTTATGCACAAGGAACTTTGAACACAGTTCAAGAGACAGTCATGAGCACAAAAATTCCTAAAGTTAAAAAACTTAGTGTTCAAGATCAGAAAGTATTAAATGAAACTATATCAAAGAAAGTTGGAGGTAAGTTTAAAGAATTAAAAGGTATTCAATATTATGATCCTCTTGCACAAACTTTCAGAGTTGATGAAAGTTCTGGTGTCTTCTTAACATCTGTAGAAGTATTTTTTAGAGATAAAGATGATGAAATTCCTGTAACAATTCAATTAAGAACTGTTGAAACTGGTTTTCCAACATCTAAAATTTTACCATATAGTGTTGTTTCACTAGATCCAGATGAAGTCAATGTGTCGGAAGATGGAAGTGTAGGAACTAGATTTACATTTGATTGTCCTGTGTATGTTGAAGGAGCTCAAGAATATGCGATTGTTCTTGTCACACCATCAGAAAACTATTCAGCATGGATTTCTAGAATGGGTGAGGTTGATGTATCAACGGCTAACTTACCAGATAGTGAACAAGTTATAATCAGTCAAGCGCCATACTTGGGTAGTTTATTTAAATCTCAAAACGGAACAACTTGGGATGCAAGTCAATTAGAGGATATGAAGTTTGTCCTTCGTAAGGCTAAATTTAACATTGGAAGTCCAACAACTGTTCGTGTATTTAATCCAGAAATTTCAGTTGCAAATAATTTAATTGAAAGTTTACCAGCAAACTCAGTTAAGTTTTTATCAAGAAAAGCCACCATTGGACTTGGAACTTTCCTACCAGCTGTGACAGAAGGATTAGTTCCTGGCGTAATTATTAAACAGGCTGGTAATGAATCTGCGTCTGCGACATTATTGAATATCTCTGGTATTGCAACAATTAACGGATCAAATGATCTCACAATCATTAATCCTGGCGTTGGTTATACTCCATCTACAGCAGTTCAAACATACTCTAATGTTCCAACAGTTACATTAACTGGATCAGGAAGTGGTGCAATTGCTGATGTAACTATTGATAATGGTGTCGTTGGTGCAGTTACCTTTACAAGTGGTGGAAATGGTTATGTTGTAGGTGACACTGTTGGTCTTGGAACAATTGGCCTTGGTAATGGTAGTGGAGATATTATTTCTGTTGGTTTAATCACTGCAAGAAATACTTTGTTTGTTGATAAAGTTCAAGGAACATTCAATATTGGTGTTGGAACAGTTACATATAATAATGGATCGGTGATATTATCATTAGATGGTAAAACTGGAATTGGAACAACAACAGATGGAAGTGATCATCAAGTTGGAACTGCAACTACAATATCAACATTTGAAGTTGATCCAATATTTGATGGACAACATATGGTTGTGCAACATCGAGCTCATGGTATGCATAGCGATTTAAATAGAGTATCAATCAAAGGTATTCAACCAGATACTCCTATTACCACTTTGACATCAAATTATAATAGAAGATCTACAGGAAACATATCTGTTGTTGATTCATCAAGTTTTGCAACATTTGAAGGTGTTGGAGTTGGAACAACTAATTATGGATATGCGATGATTAATGGTCTTGAAATTGTTGCATACACAGGTGTGGCTAATGGGCAAATTACTGGAATTACAACCAGAGGTATTGGCCCTCGTTCATTCATGATTGGGCCTGGTGGTGGACAGAGAACACCTAGAAGATCATATAACGTTGGAGCTCAAATTCAGAAGTATGAAGTTAATGGAGTTAGTTTAAGAAGAATTAATTGTTTTCATAATTTTAGAAATACTAACACAAATATTCATCCAATCACATTAGATGAGTATACACTCAGAATTATCATGAGTGATAATAAAGGTTTAAACAATGTGTCTCCAGGCGAAGACCGAAGTGGTAATGGTAGTCTTCCAGCATTGTTCTTTAAGGAAACAAAAAATGATGGTGGAACTGTTGCGAGACATACAGAAAATATACAATTTGAAACTCTAACGCCAAATGTTCAGACTTCAACTCCTCCAGGCACATCTATAACCGCCAAAGTTAGAACGATTTCTGGAACAAGTATAGGTGGATCTGAAGAATCTTTCCAAGATCAAGGATTTGAAGATATTAACTTAGATGAAATGAATCATTTTGAAACTCCTCGAATGATCGCCTCGGAAATTAATCAATTAGCTAATTTAAGAGGCGTGACTCCTGCTGCTAAGTCATTAACGATGGAATTTACTTTATTATCTGATGATGAAAATATTTCACCAATGATAGATACTGAAAGAATGTCTGCTGTGTTATCTTCAAATAGATTAAGTGATGGTGATTTTAGTGATGACTCTTTCATGAAGAGAACAAAAACCACTGGTGAAGATCCTAACACTGCGACTTATATTTCAAATATGATTGTATTGGATAGTCCAGCAACTTCTATATTATTAGAGTTTTCTGGATATAGAACAGAGGGATCATCTATTAGAGCATTTTATAAAACTCTAGAGGAAGGATCTTCTGAGGATAGTTTTGATCGTAATTTTGAAGCTTTCCCAGGCTTCTCTAATCTTGATCAATTTGAAAAAGTAATTAATCCGTCAAATAATACTGGAGAACCTGATCAGAATGTTCCCCCTAGTGTTGGAGATGAATTTTTAGAGTATTCTTTCAATTCAAGAGTCATACCAGCATTTACAGCTTTCCAGATTAAAGTTGTAATGGTTGGAAACAATCAGGCAAAACCACCGAAGATTAAAGAACTTAGAGGAATTTCATTTGCATAATGAGTAATTATACACCTGTCGAAGGACAAAAGGGTCTCTATCGAGATAATGACACAGCTGCCATAATCAATAGGGATAAAAATGCTTACAAGTCTTATATGTCTCGTAAAAAAGCTCTTGATTCTAAAGATAATGAATTAAACAAAATGAAAGAGGATCTTGATAATGTGAAGGGTGAACTTGGTGAAATTAAGGGTCTTTTATCTACTCTTGTTCAAAAACTAAATAATTAGAAAAATGGCACAACAGGTAATCACATTTGATCCAGATGTTGCCGTTCCAATGGGTGTAAATCTTACCATATTTTCTGGTGCTGATTTTAACACCACATTTACAGTAAAAACTTCTGCTGGTTCGAGTATAGATTTTTCTAACTATACAGGAAGAAGCAATATAAAGAAATCTGCGATTGGAACTGCAAATACTTTTGGCGTGACTCTTGGTGACTCAAATGGAAGGGTAACTCTTTCGATGGGTTCAACTGTTACTAGGAGTTTATCTGAAGGTAGATATCTATATGATGTCAACGTAAGTTCTGGTTCTACTTTCTTTAAAATAATAGAAGGTAACGTGCTTGTAAGAACAGGTATTTCAACTTAGAGGTGAAGAATGGCTCAACCAACTTCAAGAGAAGGTTTAATAGATTACGCAAAGAGACAGTTGGGTTTTCCTGTCTTAGAGATTAATGTTGCAGATGAACAGTTTCAAGATCTGTTAGACGATGCTATCCAAATATATCAAGAGAGACATTATGACGGTATCGCTAGAATGTATCTTAAATATAAAATTACGCAAGATGATATTGATAGAGGACAAGCGAGAGGAGGAGATTCAACTTTAGGAATTACAACAACAACCACAACTTCAACAGTTGGATTATCAACAACCTTTAATATAGAAGAGAATAATAATTACATACAAATGCCTCCATCTGTGATCGGAGTCAATCAGATATTTAAAGTTAGATCAGATACTGTTTATGATGGTTTGTTCAACATTCGTTATCAGTTATTCTTAAATGATTTATATGCTTTTGGATCAATTGATCTCCTTCAATATGCGATGGTTCAAACCAAACTTGAGGACATCACTTTCTTATTAAATCCAGACGTAAGATACCGATTTAACATTCGTCAGGATCGTCTTTATATTGATGTTGATTGGGCACAAATAAACAAGGATGATTATTTTGTAATTGATTGTTTCCGAATCTTAGATCCAGATGATTTTACAAAAGTGTATAATGATCAGTTCTTAAAGAGATATTTTACAGCACTATGTAAAAGACAATGGGGACAAAATCTAATCAAGTTTCAAGGTGTTCAATTACCTGGCGGTATTCAATTAAATGGTCGTCAGATATATGATGATGGTGTTGCCGAGTTGGCTGAAATAAGATCCAAGATGGCAAGCGATTATGAAATGCCTCCACTTGATATGATTGGATAATGTTAAATCCGTTTTTTCTACAAGGCTCAAAAGGAGAGCAAGGTTTAGTTCAAGACTTAGTTAACGAACAACTAAGGATGTATGGCATCGAGTGTCATTATATTCCTCGTAAGTTAGTTACTTCTAGAACTATCATGAAAGAAGTAACTGAGTCTCGTTTTGATCAGGCATTTCCTCTTGAAGCATATTTAATGAATATTGATGGATATGCTGGACAAGGAGATATACTTACAAAATTTGGTGTTCGAGTGACTGATGAAGCGACATTTGTAATATCAAAAGAAAGATTTGAGGAAGCAGTTGCACCATTTTTAGAACAACAAGAAGATGATTATGAATTATCAAATCGACCTAAAGAAGGGGATTTAATATTCTTTCCGTTAGGAAAAAGAATGTTTGAGATTAAGTTTGTAGAACATGAGAGACCATTTTACCAACTACAAAAAAATTACGTCTATCAATTACAATGTGAACTCTTTGAATATGAGGATGAAGTTATTGACACCAATGTCAATGCAATTGATAAAGTTGTTCAAACAGAAGGTTATATTGCAAGATTAATTTTATCTGGTGTTGGTAGTGATGCAACAGCAAATACAACTTTAAACTTTGGTGCTGTTCAACAAATATTTTTACAGAATGATGGTTACGGATATGTAGCTGCACCCACAGTTTCAATTAGCACATCACCTGGCGTAGATGCAACCGCAGTTGCAATCATGACATCTCGATCTGGTATCGGAACTGCAAAATCTATTGACAGAATTCTTTTAATCAATCCTGGCAGTGGATACATCGGAATACCCACTGTAACCGTGCCAGGCGCTGGTATAGCGACTGCTGGCATCACTTCTTTAGGTTCTGTAGGTATCGTTACAATTACATCTGGTGGATCAGGTTACACCACAACACCAAATGTTGCAATTACTACCGCACCATCAGGAGGAACAGATGCAACTGCTGAGGCAGTTATGGTTGGTGGAACAATAAGATCAGTAAGAATTAGTAATGCTGGTGCTGGATATACCGTTGCACCAACAATTACAATCGGTGCTGCGACAACCATTGGAAATGGAGATTATGTATTTAATGAGACAGTTCAAGTTTCTTCAAGTTCTGCTGAGACTGCAAGAGTTAAAGTGTGGGATGCAGGGTCTAGAACTCTTGATGTCAGTATGCTTACTGCAATGCAATTCCAAGTCGGTGAAAAGATCAAAGGACTTGAATCTGGTGCAGAATATGTTATACTATCTGTAGATTATGATACTCCTAATGATTACCCAAATTCACAATATAAGGCAGATCAATATAACGATAACGCAGATTTTGAAACAGAGGCTGATGCCATTTTAGATTTCTCTGAGGGCAATCCTTTCGGAACCTTCTAAATAGTTAGAAAGCATTGATATGTTAGGGACTTACTTCTATCATGAAATATTAAGAAAGACAGTTATCGGTTTCGGAACTCTCTTTAATAATATTAACATTCGACACAAGGATGCGAGTGGAACAAATTTTAGTGTCATGAAAGTGCCATTGGCTTACGGGCCAATGCAAAAATTCTTGGCAAGAATTCAACAACAACCAGATTTAGACAGAGAGACAGCAATAACTCTTCCTCGATTGTCTTTTGAGATGGGAGGGATACAATATGATCCAACTCGTAAGACTGGAATTGCACAAACTTTTCTTGCAAAAAGTGGAACAAATGTAAAGAAAGTTTATATGCCTGTTCCATATAATGTAGGATTTGAACTTAGTATTATGGCTAAGTTGAGTGATGATGCATTACAAATACTGGAACAAATTATTCCTTATTTTCAACCATCATTTAATATTACTGTAAATCTAATAAGTTCAATCGGTGAAAAGAAAGATATTCCAATAGTTTTAGAAAGTATTAATTATAGTGATCAATATGAAGGTGGATTTGATTCTCGTAGAATATTAATTTATACGTTATCATTCACTGCAAAAACTTACCTCTTTGGCCCTGTTGCAGATAATCCAGAAGGCCTCATCAAGAAAGTTGATGTTGATTACTATGCTGGTGCAGACTTTAGAACTGCAAAACGTAATATTCGATACAGTGCAACACCAACTGCGAAGAAAAATTATGATGATGATCAGGCAACAGTTGTTGATGGTGCAATATCTGAGAAGGTCACAACCTTCAAGGTAAGTGCTACTANACGGATTTAAGTTCTAATGATCGAATTATTATTGATACTGAGATCATGCTTATCAGAAGTATTAGTGGACAGAATGTAACTGTATTCCGTGGTCACGATAATACAATTGCTGCTAAACACGAACATAACGCTAAGATTGGTGTCCTAAGTGCGGTTGATAATGCAGCCATTGAGTTTGGTGATGACTTTGGATTTGATGAAATGACATCATTCTTTAGTGATGGTAGAACATCAAGTCCATCTCAGGGTATAGACATCTAGGAGAGTTATGAAAAATTTTGATTCAATCGAGGACGCACTTAACGTTGACACAGAGGTTGTTGAAGACAATAAGATTGAACCTCGAAAGAATCAACTTAAAAAGAGTGACCAAAATGATTCTGAAAAAGATTATGAATACAGTCGTGCAAATTTATATTCTCTTGTTGAGAAGGGACAGGAGGCAGTCAATGGTATACTAGAATTAGCTCAGGAATCAGATTCCGCAAGAGCATATGAAGTCGCTGCAACTACAATCAAAGCAGTCGCAGACACCACAGACAAATTGATTGATTTACAACAGAAGATGAAAGATCTTGAACAAGATCCAAACAAAGGCCCTACAAATGTCACAAACGCATTATTTGTAGGATCAACAGCAGAGTTATCAAAGTTAATCAAGAATCAAAATAAAGATGATAAATGAAACCTTCAGACCTATCAGAATTTTTTAACCTTCTTGGAAAGGCAAAGAAAGAAAAAGAGGAAGAGTTTGATAATCTCCTCAAGGAAGCCGACATCAATCTTGATGATCTAACTTCGAGTCTTGTTAGTGGAATCAAGGAAGCGAAAGAAGATCAGAAAAAACAAAAGAAGAACGAAGAAAAATTAATTGAACAACTGGATTCAATCATAGATGTGATTGAGAATCCAAAAGAAGTTAAGGACATCACAGAACCAGCTGTCACTGTAGGTGTGCCTGAGGATTTTGATGTCACAACTTTAGAGGACGCTGATGATAACGAGACAGTTGAAATCATAGATATTATCAAACCAGAACCAATTAAGACACCAGAGATAAGTGATACAGTTGCACAGGCAATCAAGTTTATTGAAGAGACAAATATTAAGGAGGAGATTGAGAACTCAGACGATACAAATCTAGATAAACTCAAGACAGAGATTAAACAAGTAAGAGATATTCTATACAAAGTTCTTGCACATGGGCCAGGATCTGGTGAAGTTAATCTATTAAAACTTGATGATGTTGATGAGGATAGTGCAAAGGTAGATGGTAAAGTTCTTCAATATGATGCATCAAGTGGTAAATTTGTAGGTGCGACTTCTTCAGGTATAGGAACAGAAAGTAGTGTTAACACATCAGGCATCATTACTGCAACTAAGTTTGTCGGTGATGGATCTGGATTAACTGGTATTACCGCATCAGGTTCTGGTGTTGTTGTTCAAGACGAAGGAAGTAATATTGGAACGGCAGCGACTATCAACTTTATTGGTTCCAATGTAACTGCTGCGTTGAGTGGTGGTATCGCAAATGTCACTGTAACGCCTGGCATAACTACTGCGAATGTAAGAACAGGTATCTTAGATGTCGCTGGTATTGCAACATTTAGGAACAGAGCTCAATTTAATTCTTCAGTCGGCATTGGAATTGATGATCCATTACAAAAATTACATATAGCAGATAGCACCTCAGCAAATATTTACATTGAAACAAAAAACTCAACCACTGGTTCCACAGCAGGGATTTATTACAAAACCTCTAGTTCTACACCAGCTGGTTTTTTCAAAACTGGTATAGTTTTAGAAGATGATGGCACTAGTTTTGCAAGAGGAAAATTACACATATTGCAAAATAATACAGCTGATAGTTCTAATGCAACATTATCTGACTCGATTGTAACTTTTAATCAAGATGGTTCAGTTATCGTTGGAAGTGGTATCACACTCAGTCCTGATGGAGATGTGTTTACGACAGGTGTAACCACCTCAAGCAGTTTTGTTGGAGACTTGACTGGAGATGTCACGGGAACTGCCTCAAATGCAACTCAGTTAAACAGTCAAGCTGCATCTTATTACCTAGATTATGATAATTTTTCAAAC
>LULW01000490.1_pt1 | contig 17068 bp, 20 predicted proteins | sample 729531 | NCBI WGS metagenome assembly LULW01 (sample SAMN03860279, study PRJNA289734) | marine metagenome | biome: seawater column; feature: ocean; material: water; isolation source: Red Sea water column Station 108 - depth 10m | place: Saudi Arabia: Red Sea | collected 2011-10-15 | depth 10 m | reverse complement strand
ATGATGTAAAAGATGATGTGCATGAGTTGATGGATGCACTAAGAAGATTAGAAGATAAGTTAGACAAAGTATTGATGGGAAGTAGATAATGGCAATATTTACAGGTTTCAAACCACAAGCTATGCAAAAGATAGCTAATCGTCTTGGTTACACAGGAGCTATGGAAAACTTTGATAATTACCTAGAGCAAAATCCTGAGAAGAAAAGACAGATGATTGTTTATGAAGATGCTGCAAAACAAATGGCTCGTGGTGGTGTTGTTAAGATGCAAGAGGGTGGACAAGCTACACCAAGAACTTTACCAATACAGGACATACCTCAATATGACCCTGCAGGTGGACAAAAGGTTGGTGACATAACTGCACAACAGATGCAGTCTCCTGCATTACCTTATGGCTCTACAGTTGTGCCTGTAGGAACACAGCAGCAACAAGAACAATTTATTGATCCTAGTACAGGACTAGTTCAAGGAGTTGTATCTGTTCCAACAACTATGGCTACAACAACAGGTGTAGATGCTAGAGAAGAAACTACTGCAAACCTAATGACTCCTGATCAAGTCACTGATTCAGTTGAGACAGCACTTACTGCCACACAGGCAGCTCAGACAAACCCTGCTGATCCAAGAGCACAAGTTACAGCGGCTCAACAAATAGCATCTAGTGTTAGAGATTTAAGTGCGGCTCAAGGTAATGCCACGTTAATAAATAATCCCACACAAAGAGAAATACAATCAGGAGAGCTTGTAACTTCAACTGCAAATGCAGAACGAGCAAAAGCATATACAGAGCAGGTAGAAGCTGCCACTGCTACCCCTACAGACAAAGCCTCTGTAGCAGGTCAGTTAGGATTATTAACTGCAAACTTTGATGCTACAAATCCACCTGCGTGGGCGGCAGGAGCAATCAGAGGTGTGCAATCTGTGATGCAACAAAGAGGCTTGGGTGCATCTAGTATTGCAGGACAAGCACTCGTACAGGCTGCTATGGAATCTGCATTACCTATAGCACAAGCAGATGCACAGATACAAGCACAATTTGAGACACAGAACTTATCAAATAGACAACAACGTGCAATGTTGGCGGCTCAACAAAGAGCGGCTTTTATAGGTCAAGAGTTTGATCAAGAGTTCCAAGCTAGAGTTCAAAATGCATCAAGAATAGCTGATGTAGCAAATGTTAATTTTACTGCAGAACAGCAGATAGCACTAGAGAATAGTAAATTAGCAAACACAATGAATTTAAACAACTTGTCTAATAGACAAGCATTAGTTATAGCAGAAGCATCGGCATTAGCAAATCTAGATTTATCTAATCTTAATAATAGACAGCAATCTGCAGTACAAAATGCACAGTCTTTTTTACAAAGAGACATGGCTAATTTATCTAATACACAGCAAACTAACTTATTTAAATCACAGCAAAGAATACAATCATTATTGACTGACCAAGCAGCTACTAATGCTTCTAGACAGTTTAATGCTACATCACAGAATCAAGTTGATCAGTTCTTTGCTAATCTAGCTACACAAATAGGACAGTTTAACGCAACACAATCTAATGCACAGGCACAGTTTAATGCAGGTCAAGCTAATACTGTAGAAAGATTTAATGCAGAACTAAATAATCAACGTGATCAGTTTAATGCACAGAATCAATTAGCTATAGCACAGAACAATGCAGTATGGAGAAGAGAGATAGCCACTGCAGATACTGTTGCTGTAAATAGAGCTAATGAAATAAATGCAAACAATTTACTAGACATATCAAAAGAAGCATATGATAACTTATGGCAATACTATGCAGACACTATGGAGTGGGCATGGACAAGTGCTGAAAGTGAATTAGATAGAATCAATAAGTTAGCTACTACAAATGTACAAGCAGATGCAATGATGAAATCAAGAGAGATGGAAGCAGATGCAAAAGCAGCATCAGGACTTGGTGGCATGGTAGGCACTATATTAACTGCAGGAAAAGATTCACTTATAGGTGGTTGGTTATGTTGGGTAGCTAGAGAAGTATATGGTGCTGATAACATTAAATGGGTTAAGTTTAAAAATTGGTTAGATCTAGATGCTCCAAAGTGGTTTGTTTGGTTATACAAAAGATATGGAGAAAGATTTGCTCTGTACATTAAAGACAAACCTAATTTAAAGAAAGTTATTCGTTACTTCATGGACATGGTAACTGAGAAAGAAAAGAAAATAGGACTAAAAAATGACAACTTATATCCGATCAAATCGTAGATCATGGTTTAACATTGATGAATCTCTAAAAAGAAATGGTAACGCTCCTGTAGAAAATAAGAAAACAAGTCTACTAAAAAGACCTGAATCTAATATGGCAGGAGATATGAGTGAAACAGAATACTATGTAAAAGTTATTAGAGATGCTTTTAAAAGAAACATGGATGTAAAGGAACAGTAAATGGCAAGATCATTAGAACCTGAATTAGATGCTCCTATTCCGGGAATGGCTCTAACACATGAGTTAGGTGCTAGACCTTGGCAAACTCCACCACAAATGACATCTGTTGAAGATGCAATAAACTTTTATATACCAAGAATAGGTGATCCAAAATATACAAATCAAGTATTAGGTTTATTAGAAAGTGGCACATCACTAACTACTATAGCAGAAACTATGACTTTGGTAGGAACTATGGAGGGCAAACATAACATAGATGTAGCAGTTTTAGTTAATCCTATAATTGTAGAATATCTAAAAGGCATGGGAGATGTTGCAGGTGTTAATTATAACATAGATAATACTGAGACATCTGTTGATTTAGAGGTATCTGATAAAATGGTTGAAGACGCAGTATTAGAACTGCAAGGCGAACAAAAGATTACACCTGAACAACAAGAAGAGATAACTGAACTAGCAGAAGAAACTGTACAACAAGAGCGAAAAGGTTTAATGGCAAGAAAAACTGAGGAAGCAGAGTAATGGGATTATTTGGTAGACTAGGATTAGGTAGAGGATTAGCTATTGCAGGGGGTAGAGCTGCAGATATTATTCGTGTATCCGAAGAAAAGAAACAAAAAGAAATGACTGATGCATTCAATAAATTTGTTGACAATACTGCCCCACAATTAAAAACTGCTTCAGCTAAACAAAAGCTAGTATCTAACAGAGTCAAAAAAGATTTATCTATAATAGTAAATAGCTTTTTTAAAGATAGTAATTTAGATGATAATATAAAATATGAAATAGCATCTACAATATATTCAACAAATGGTAATAAATTATCAAACGTATTAGCAGATGCTAATGCTAGAAAACTACAATTTGCTTATGCTAACAAAGGCGATACAAAAGAATTTAACTATCTAAATTCTTACATAGAAGAAGGATCATTAAAAGATGTAACTTCTGATAGAAGTTTAGATCAGATAGCACAAAGTTTTGCACAAGAGATTGCACCTATGCCAACATTAGATTTAAAAGCTAAAGCAAAAGCATTAGGTGCATACAAAGATACTATATTTACGACACCTGATACAGACAAAATATATCAAAACTTAGTGGCATCTACGGGTTATATGGAACAGAAACCTGTGCCTTCAGGACCTGCTATCGGTATAAAAACAGCACCTGTAGATTTATCTGAAATACATGCGTTTGAGACTGCAAGTTTATCAAAGAAACGAATAGAACAAGACATAAAAACTTTTCCAATGCAAGAAAAATTATTAAAAGCTAAAGTAGATAACATAGGTTTAAATAAAGAGATGTTGGAAAACAAAGTAGAACTAGTAAAAGCTGATGTGGATCAAATTGATCAAAATAAAAATTTAAAAGATTTGCAAGAAAAAAGAAGTAAACTCGCTCTAGAGAAAGATAAAATAAATTTTAAAGAGTTAGAAAAGAAAATAGCCATTGGTGACTTTACTATGGATGATTTACTTAAACAGTATAAGATTCTACGTGATGATGGATATGCTAAGATAGCTACAGGATTTAACCAAACTTCAGGTAGTTTTATACTGCCATCTGATAAGCCTAATCTTATTGCAGGTGTGCAGCAGAATGCTTTTGCAAGTATAATGAAAAATATAAGAAGAGAAAACGTAGGCAGCTTATTAAATAGTGATGTTGTTTCTAACTTCATAGCGTTAGCAAATAATATTCCTGCTATCGCATCTGCACAAGGTGTTCCACCTGAATTTGGTAAAGTATATGTAAATAGAGATGGTGGTAAATTTATTTATCTAGGACCGGGTGTATTAAAGAATGCCGATCAAGAAGATATAACAAATATACCAATACCAAGATAGGATAAGCTATGTCTTTAGATACTAGATCAGATGATGCCTTAGGTTTTAATCAACCATCTCCCGTTCCCACACAAATAACTACAACTCCTGTAGAAAAGGTTGATGTAACCCCTATCGACCAATCTCCACAAACATTTTCAAGAAAACAATTAGTAGATGACGATAATTATGTTAACGATGTTCTTCAATATAGAGAAGACAGATTTAACACTAAAAAAGATGTAGGCACATCATATGTTATGTTGCCTTTTCTAAAACAAGATTTAACAAGAGAAAATTTAGTTGATGATGCTATTGATAACTACAGGTTTATAACATCAAACGAAATGAATGCCGCGGCTGAATTAGATTGGTTAAGTGACATCTCTAGAAAAGAACAAGAAGCTGTAACTAATGCTAACAATGCAAAAAGTGATGGTGATAGGATAAAATTTCAAAATCAAGCTAAAAAGTTTGGTGAAATGAAAGCAAGAGCTGCAAGGGTATATCAAAAAACAAATAATTTAGCCACAATATTTGAATCTAAAAGATATGAAGGTTCAACAATAGCTGACAATATATTTGATGTTGTCGATACTGTGGGTGGTCACATAGCGGCTAACATATCATCTCCCCTCTCTGCATTATCTCTAGGTGCAGGTAAAGAAGTATTAAAGTATGCAGGTAAAAAACTTACAGGTAAAACTATAACTCAAATATTATTGAGTGCTGCTACGACAGGAGCTATAGATGCAACACAAGCAGGTATAACCGATGTAGTTGTGCAAGGTGCAGAAAAAGAAATGGGTATAAGAGAAAACTACGATCCTGCGAGAACTGCAACAGTTATGGGTACATCTGCTGTTATATCAGGTGCATTAAGTGGTTATGCGACTAGGAATGTTCTAAAATCAGACGTAGGAACACTAAAAGAAAGAATAGATAGTGCAGTAAAAAAAGTTAGAGATGCACAAACAAAGAAAGCACAAAAAACTATTGAGCAAAAAAAGCAAATAAGCACAGGAATAGAAGATAGTTTTGTAGATGACATTGAAAATACTTTTGGAACGGGTGCTGTAATAAGAAATAAAAATGGTAGAGTTACAGGTATTGATAAAGAAGTAGTTAAAAATGCAGGTAGATTAGAGATAAGAAGAGTTGGTGCAGAAAATGAATTAGTAGAACCTGCTCTAGATTTTGATGTTTACTCTAGAGTTGTTGGTGGTATAACAGATATATTTGATATTGCAAATAAAACAAAGGGTAACTTAACAATAGAATCTTTAGTAGCAGAGGGTGGAGATATAAATGTTGTTAAGGATTTACTAAGACCTTTAAGAAAAAATGAAATGATTTCTGATAGAATATTTAAAATATTACTAAGTGATCATATTAATAAAGACATTCCTTTACAAATACTAGGAGAATATGGAGTATCAAGTAAAGATTTTGCAGCGATGATGTTATCTCACACAAGTAGAGCAGGTGGTACATTAAGTTTAATATCTAAATTACCACAGAAATTAAGTAGAGCAAATAGAAAAGTAACTGCAGAGGAGTTAGCAGAAGAAAAAGCAGCCATAGGTGTACAAAGTCGTTTTGGTGAAGTTTTTGTAAGATTAGAAAATGCACGTAGAGCGGCTCTTGTATCGGGTGTGGCAACTGCTATGAGAAATGGATACGCACAATTTCCTAGATTAGCAATAGACACCATAATAGGTGGATTTGAAGATGCACTAGATCCTACTAAAAAGTTTAGTATCAGAGGTACTATGGCACAAATGAAATATACCATGAGAGATAACTCAGAAGCAGCAATAATATCTGACTTTCTATTAGATAATTTTGCTGAAGCTAAACGTAGAATGTGGAATCAATTTAGCGAAGTAAAATCTAGATTGGAAAAAGCCAAGCCTAGTCAAGAAGCACTAGCTAATACAAGAACAGACAACATAGGAAAACCCGGATTTTTGTATCGAGGAGTTGATTCTGTTTTAGAAAAGTATGAGGGTGCTATACATCACTTTAATGTTTTCAATAGATTTCAAGAATCTATGTTTAGACGAGGAGCTTTGATGGGTTCTTTAGAAAGACAGTTAGCTGTTAAAAATAAAACTATAGATGATGTTCTTGAAAAAGGTACTTTCTTGGATGATATAACAGATGATATGATGGCAAAAGCAGTAGATGATGCCCTTGAATTTACCTTTGCAGCACAACCTAAATTTTTACCTTTTAAAATAGCAAATAATTTTATTGTAAAGTCAGGATTAACTTTAGGAATACCTTTCCCTAGATTTATGTTCAAAGCTATGGAAATGGCTTACAACTATAACGCATTTGGTGCTGCCACAGGTGTTTTTAGAATAATGGGCAGAATGGCAGATGTAGCTAGTGGTAGAACTTTTAAAGATAGAATGAAAGCTCTTAGCACAGAGGGTGATTTTTTAGGAAAAGGTGCTTATAGACAACTTGCAGAGGGTCTTGCAGGTTCGGCTTTTTTAATTCCTTTAGGATACATATTACGTGATCCTGATAATGATGTAGCAGGTTCAGAATGGTATAAACTAAAAGATAATTTAATCGGAGAATTTGATGCAAGAGTTTATGGTCCTATACTAGTTCCTTATCTATTACTAGGTGAAATGATGCATAGAGCACAGAGAGGTGTTCCTATGATTAAGGGTAGAGAAGTTCTTGAAGGCATAACAGGAACTAACTTTAGAAGTTTTTACAGTGTAGAAAAAACAGTACAAGAGTTCTTTCAATTTGCCACAGAAGGAAACTACCAAGACTTTGAAAAATCATTAGGGTTTGCAGGTAGAATATTTGGAGAAGCAGCTAGTGGTTATGGGCAACCTATATTTCAGTTTGGAGATATAAAGTTTGATTCTGAAAGAAGAAAAGATTATAAAGAAGACCCAATATATGAAGGTGCTATGGATGCATTCTTTCAAGAATTTAGTTTACCATTTAAAAGAAGAATAGATACATTTGTTGACAATCCTGATGTGCCTTTCCAAAGAAGTCCACAAGATCCTAACGTGCCTGAAAGAGTTCTACCTTTTATGAAAATATTAATGGGTGCAACTTTAAACAGAACTCCACCTGAATATATTTTAGAACTAGGAAGATTGGGTTTTAGTTACAAAGATTTTATGGCAAAATCAGCTTTTCCTGAAACTAATAGACCTGCAAATAAAAGAACTGCAGAGTTGATGCAAGAAGAACTTCCGACATTTCTATCTGATTTAAGAAATAATCAAGGTATGGGAGATAAACAAATTATTGGTTATCTAGACACATACGTTAAATCTATAAAAAACCAATCTATGGCAGAAGCAAAAGCTGTTAGAACAAACAATGAGGAATTATTAGATGCGTTGTTGAAGTATCAAAGATTAAGTCCGAGAGCTAGAATTACTGCAAAATATTACTTTGAACAACAATTTCCTGACAGAGAAGTAGACTTTCAAAATCCTAATGATCTTAAAAATTTATTTGAATTGGGAAGACACGTAATGGCTGATCCGAGAGGAAATAAAAAGAATCCATTCTTAACTCCCAAGAGATAAATGTCTTAATATACCCATCATCAATGCGGCAGAGGCAACTGCATTCACTGTTAACAAAGCTCTGTCGTGCCACAAATAACTCATAACTGCAAGACAGGCAGTTCCCATACACGATGCTATAAGATCATAGAATGGAAACACACCTGCTGCTCTGCAAATAATACCTGACATAATTAATATTGAACCTGTCCATTTAAGATACCAAGACAGGTCATGTGTCGGTGTTATTTTTTGCATTTATATCTTTCATCTTTTTTAAAGTAGCTTCAGAAACATTTCGTATTAACTTAATATTCTCTAACACCTCTTCTAGTTTAGAGTTATTATTCTCTCTTGATTTCTCTATCCACTTCTTAGCTTCTTGCTCTAGCTTCTGCATTAACAACCTTCTTTAATTTTTGTGCATATGCATCATTCCATCCTCGTTGCCACTCTCTGTATTGCATAGAGTTAGAATGATACGGACTTTCATAGTTAGAGTAGAAAGCATTGAATCCTTTTTTGTATTGTATAATTAAAGGTGCATCATATTTAGTTAAACCTTTGTCTGCTCTACTTAGATTTTTCTTTTGTCTCTTCTTTGACATTCTCTTGTCTCCTATCTAAATATTTCATTATCATTGATAGTCTATCGTCATACTTGCCGATCTCTCCTATCTCTTTGTCCATAGCTTCTATGATATCAGAGTGTTCTCCAATACCTGTAGACCTACTTAAATATATTTCTACATTAGCTATATGTTTATTTATATGACCCACATAGTAGGATTTTAAAGCTGATAATAACATTTCTCTCATTACATTCTCCTTATATTATGTTGCTTCAATGTCTACGATTTCACATACACCTGAAGTACAGGCTAACTCTTTACTGCCACTCGTAGTGTCTTCTTTCTCAAAGTTTGCTAACTTAGACCAATCTATAGATACACCCAAGCACCTACATCCATCCACTCGTGCTCTTTGACGGATATTGTCACAGATGGTTTGTGCTCACACCAATGTCTTTGAAAGATCAACCAATAGTCTAGTTGCTCTATTGCAGTCATTTCTGTTCTAGTAATAGCACCTGTAGGTGACTTCATAGGAAAACTAAATACAGAAACACTGTCAGGTTTCATAACATCAGGCTCTGCAGGAATACCTGCTTCTTTCATAAACTGTGTTAGTGGGTCTTTATTATCACCACGTACAGTTCTAATATAGAAAGGATTGTGCCTAGCATGAATACCTGAAGCACTATCAACTAACTGACTAACTGTGCCACTAGGTTTTACACAAGTTATAGCAGTTGATTGTGGAATGCCTAAATCTTTAGCAATTTTTTTATTAGTCTCTACTGCAACCTCTTTTAATACTTGTAAATTAAGCAATAGATTTTTATTGTTAGGTGTTAATACAGGACAGTCAAGTATGCCTGTTAAAGATACACCTAATAATCTTTCCTCTTCTGTATTATCTTTCCATACTTTACGTAAATATTTAAAATCAGTCAATGTAGATTGGAATGTGCCCAAGATTGTAGCCATACGAACTTTATCTTTTAAAGAATCTAAATCATCTGTTTCACGTGCAACAACTTCTGTTAAATTACAAAACTGATATGGTCTAAGTATAATTTCTGAACAAGGATTACAACCAAACTCGTGATCAGCATTTCGTCTTCCGTTTTCTAGTGCTTTAGCTTTAGCAGATTGACGATTAAATATACCACGTTCTCCTGACTTAGACTCGTACAATGCTGTCCATTCTCGCATGAATGTTCCCATCTCAGGTTTACCTTTGAATGCAACAGAGTTATTAGCTAATGCTCTTTGTCCTTCATTCTCCCACCATTGACCCGACTTAGCATGACGCATTTGATCGTCACCTAAATTAGATAAAGATATAAGAGCAGAACGTCTGACTCCACCAACAACTACAACTTCTCCTACTTTACACATAATATCGTGACACTCAATAGGATATAATCTTCTACCTTTTGCATTTGTAAATATTTCTATACAAAACTTAAATAAGTCTTCTAATGGAGCAGGACCTGATGCTCTACCACCAAATGTTTTTAATCTAGCACCTGCAGGTCTAACTTGCGATACATCCCATTTAGGTATTTGACCTACATATAACATAGCAATCATTTCTCTAAATGCTTTTGCCCATCCGGGTCTGCTATCTGCAACAGATATAACTGTAGTGCTTTCTTCAAAATGTTCATTAACAATAGGCAACTTATCTACGTTTGATCTTTCAACAGAGAAGCCAACACCCGTGCCACACATAAGTATATACATACATTCATCAAAACTACGAGGACTATCAACAGGTATGTAACTACAATTATATCCTGCTACATGACATCTATCTAAGGCATCTCCTGCAGTCATAAGTGCTCTCATACTAGGCATTATACCTAAAGATACTATATAATTATTTAATTTTTCTCTTAGAGCTTTTGTTATATTATATTTATGCTTAACGTGTAAATGCTTTTGCATATAATCAAAATATCTATCAACTGTTTCTAACCAAGTCTCTCTTCTTTGCTCATCGTCTTTCCAACGAGCATAACGAGATAATGCTATAAAATTTTGATAATCTGTGGGCAAGTAATTATTTGTCATATCTGTTCTCCTGTACTGTTTTTATACTTTTTATTTCAACACCTTCAATGTCATATATAAATTCTTCAAAACTATTTTCTATCTCTTCTCCTACATTTTCATCTGCAGGTACGTGATATTCTTCATCGTCTATTTCTAATGTTGCTGTTATTTTAACTTTTATCTTCATCTTCAACAACACTAATCAATTCACTCAGATACCATTGTGCTTTCTTTAAATCTTCTGCACCATTCTTGTATCTGTATCTCCAAAGGTATTTCATAATGTTACCTTGTAGATAATACTCAAATCCTGTATCAGTCATGGCTTTAATAGCATCTATGGTTTCTATAAAATATTTCACTTTTTGCTCCTTTGATTTTTCTTCTAGTTCTTTAAATTTCTTTTTCATATATTCTAAATGCCTCATTTCTTTTCCTTAAAATCTATGTATATCACATTATCTTTTGTATTGCTAATAATTTTTTCTTTTTCCTGTTGCATTTGTTTGTCTACAAATTTTTCTAACTTGTGTACTAAATCTCTATCTTGCTCCATCAAACCTAATGTACCTGCAACCATCTGTCCTAGATGCATTAAATCTAGTTGTGATCTTTTATCTAAGCTACTATTTTTATCCATTATAATATTAACTGTAATTTCACCTGTCCAAACATTTTCATCATCAAAAACTTTGGGAGTCAACTCTATATATACTGCATCGGGTTTAAGTTTCATTGCTTCACTCATGTTATTTTCTCCTTGTTACTTTTTTTCCTGAGTACTTTATAAACTTAGGATGTTTGTTTTTACCTTTTTCTTTTAACCAATCTTCAGGTATTATCCTGTCATAGTATCTAAACCCATGTCTTATGCACCACATAGCATAACTTGTTTTTGATCCCTTATATATCTTTACATTACTATTTGTAAATACAAATCTTATATCTAACTTAGGATGTTGTTGCTTTATAGCTAGATGTTTCTTTCTGTCCGAAGTTATAAATCTTCCTTTTGTTTCTATTATAACTCCATTACCTAGTATAAAGTCAGGGGTATAAGTGCGATAAGTTAAGTCTTCCCATTCTATTTTTATAGACTCATAATCATATTTATATTTCTTTTCATCTAGAAAGATAGATACCTTATGTTCAATACCACTCTTATACCCGTGCTTCAAAGCATCACGATATGCTTTATGTGGAGACATTACAGAAGTCTTCTCCAACCTGTAAATGGATTAAACTCGTAAGAATCGTGTGCATAGCTAACACCAAGAGCTTTCATCTCTTCTTTTACAGCTTCATCTGCTAATTTCTTAGCTTCCATAGCTTCTCTCAAACCCTTGGTTCTCATCTCACGTAGAGTTTTTTTAGCTTCTGATAACTCTTTTTCCATAGTTGCAATATCTTTTTGCAAGTCTTCAATTTTTTTGTCCATCACTATACTCCTCACTAATAGACACATATGAAACCATCTTTGGGAATTGTGCTTTAGATGGTATGGAAGGTTTTTCTTGTAGACCTTTCCAACACTCATATCTAAAGTCACAAAAAGAACAGGTCACTCCTAAAACTTTATTCCCTGTAGGTTTACCTCTAAACATTTCATCTTCAGATTCAAAACATCTTTGAAACTCATTAGACTCATGTCTTTTGACACTCTCCTCTAATTTAGTTACTTCTTTTTCAATGTCAAGTCCTGAAGCAGAAACATATTTAAATTTACCATTGGCTTTATTAACAACCCACCAACCACCTGCTTTTTTATCTAATGCTTTAGCATAACCTGCAAGTTGTCCTACATAGCCAAAAGAATCACCACTACTCAAAGTTTCATAAGACTCAAACTTATTTCTGTATGACCAATCTGAAGCTGATTTAATATCATCTACAGCATCATCAAGAACTAGATCGTAAGTGCCACTCACTTTTGTTTTACTTACATCTAAATGTACTTTATCAGAGTCAATAAACTTTACATCTGCTTCTCTTAATAAACCCTTAAATATAGCTTCAACGATATCTCCAATCATCATGTTCATAATAAAATTAGAAGGTTTTGCTATGGCAGTTTTTGGTTTATTTTTAGCAAACCACAGTTGGCAGGTGGGTCTACCTAAATTAGACATTCTGAGAGCAAACTTATCATTTTTAGTTTTGCTCCCAAATTGTCTTTGTAATGCTTCTTTGATATCGTCACATATTTTGCCTATATTTTCATCAGACATAGATGACTTACCATTTGAAGCATCTTCCATATATTGATGCAGTAAGAGTTCTACTCTATGATTCATCTGTATCTACATCAATAAACTCTTCCACTACATCCATGTCTTCTTCAGACACAGACTTATGTCTAGCATTTGCTTTCTCATCCCACTCCTTGTAGATATAATCATTGTAGTTTTTGATCCAATCTAAAAAGTTTGTAAATGTCTCATTGTCTTTTGAACGTATCTCTACAGACTTTGAGAAGTCAACAGATACTTCAGGTGTATAAAAACTTGATCCATTTGGTAATGGGTTCTTAGTCAACTTAGTAAGCTGTATATTATGCTGAAGAGGTAGTCTTTCTTTCTTTACAAAAAGATTAAAAGCATCTCCTAGAGTTTTGTATGCAGTCTTATTGTCAATCTCCCAAATAAAAGGAATATTAACATCTAGATCAGCAGACTCTCCTGTCTGTGTAACAGGATTTTTTAAAGTCACTGTTCCAAATATAACACGCACTCTTTTTATTTGTCTTATTAAGTCTTGTGTCTCTGTAGGTAAAGACTTAAAATCTTCAACGAATCCTGTAGGCTTTCCACAGTTAAACTTGCCTGTATTATCTTTGAGATCAATACTCAGACTATCAGACATAATAGTTCTATGAAACTCTCCTTTAGGTTCATTGTCTTTAGCATTTGGAAATGCTATGTACCTTCTATACATATATCTTTGCATAAAAGGTCTTACAATAGCACTCTCTGAATAGTAGTAAGTAGATGTATCTCCATTTACTATTTCAAGTCTGTAAGTGCCACTAGGAACGACTTCTACGTTCATAGATTTACCATCAACATCCTTTTGACCCATAATAGGCGAATGCCATATTCTAAGTCTATTAAGAAGGTTTGCTTTCTTAGACTCTCCACTCTTCATAGTAGAGAGACCCATTGCTTTTGCCATACTAGCGTAATTATCCGTAGATATAGTAACTAATTCAGTCAATATAGTTCTCCTTTTTTTAAGTTAATAAGTTATATCATGTATACTATTTAGTGTCAAGCCAATTATTACCTATTTTTGATTCTAATAATAATGGTACATTAAAGTCAATCTGATACTGTCTGTCTATAATATGTTTCATTTCTCTGTTTACAGATTCAATGACTTCATGTACTTGACTACTCTCGTTTGGATGTACATCTATAACAATAGAATCATGTACAGTATTCACTATACAGGATTGCATATTATCTAGTCTTGCATCAATCTCTAGCATTATAAGAGGAACAATGTCTGCAGTAGCAAAACTCTGCACAGGATAATTCTTTATCTGTGTAAAGCTAGTTACTGAACCATTACCTCGTCTTACTACATCAGGAAAGCTAAACTCTCTTCCTGAAGGTATAGTAATCTTTTTATTACCTATAGCTTCTTTAGCCAATCGGGAGTGCCATAGGTTGATCTCTTTGTACTTGTCTGTGAAGTGTTTGTAATATGTAGCTTGAGCAGCCGATCTCCCAAATCCTGTTGCTCCGTACAAGGGAGCAAACGTGTGTGCTTTCGCTTCTTGCCTAGAAGTCTCTTCCCCAGCATCGCTAATAACACTAGCAGTATAACTATGCACATCAAATCCATCTTCTATCTCCTTCATTGCTATTTTGTCTTGTGATAAGAATGCTGCAGTTCTAAACTCTAACTGAGCAAAGTCTGCTTCTAATATCTGTCCACCTTCCCAACGAGAAACAAATACTTTCTTAACAGGGAACGTACCACCTCTAGGCATATTCTGCATATTTGGATCTGCTCCACTAAATCTACCTGTAGCTGTCCTGTGCTGTAATAATCTAACGTGTAGCATACCATCAGACTTAGTGTATGCTCTTATACCCTCAACAAAAGATGAGAGATATGTATCTAGTGCAGATAGTCGTTGTATATCTGATAAGAAGTTGTATGCTTTCATAGAGTTTGTTCTCTTTGTCATGTGCTGTAATACATCTAACATCTTTTTATTGACACTAAAACCATTAGCACTAACCCACTTTACATTTGGTGGATTAAATCTAAATCCTGCAATCTTGGTGGTGGGAGTAAATACATAACCCAAAGAATGACAGTTTACACACTTAGGCAAGTTAGCATATGGAGTACCATCTTTCTTCAGCTTCTTTATTCTCCCTGTGCCATGACATACAGGACATCTCTCAGCTACAGTCTTATACATAATATTAGAGTTAGCTTTTACATTTCTTAATAGCTCTTCCTTGCTCATGTAAGGTGTAAAGTTATTCATCCATGTAGTCTTATCTTTAGGTTTTCTACTGTATATGATCCAAGATAACTGTTCTGGACTATTTAAATTAATAGGTGTATCTCCCATAATCTCTTTTACTTGTTTATTTAGTCTATCCTCTATCTCTTGCTTTTCTTTTTCAAACTCATTCTTAACATCATTAAGTACATCAACATCTACTTTAAAACCTCTACGATATATCTTAGCGAGTGCTAGACAAACCTTGTTTGTAAATATAACAGTATCCATCAATCTCGCATCATCTGTAGAGTTAAGTCTTTTGTATTGCATATCACATAACTGCTGTGTAGCACGTAAGTCTGCAGACAGGTATTGTGCTAACTCTGCTCTAGGTATCTCATCAACTCCCATATCTTTTGCAAAGTATTGTTTGAGTGTGTCTTGCTTTTTAGTAGCTAGATCATGTCTCTCAGCACAGGCTTCCAAAGATAGTGGTTGCTTTATACCACGTTGCAATATGTATTCTGCTAACATAGTATCAAAGACAGGACCATCATATCTAAAGCCTGACTCCCAAAGCCACATAAGATCATAAGCAATGTTATGTCCAATTAGGATAGTAGTGGCATCTAGTAACTCTTGTATGCCTACAGAAGCCTGACCATCATTCTCCATATCATATAAATACTCTACACCTTTATCTGTCCTACACCCCACCATAACTAATTTGTTGGTAGGTTCAAATGGATCAAGATGCATCTTACCATCTCTTTTAGTTACTGTATTTTCTACATCTAATGTTAGTTTCATTTTAACTCCTGTATTATATTTTTTACTTCTTCTATAGGCATATTAAACCATTCTCCTGAACTTTGTCTAGCTATTTTTTTAGCTTTTTTATGTGCAAATATTTCTGCTTTTCTCCTATCCTTAACAGGAACAGATATTTCTATCTTGTAATCACGAAAAGGACTAGAAGTTTGGTATGAGTTACACCTGTCTTTTGAATCGACTGCCATGCCTATTTTCACCCAACCTTCCCAAGCAGGATTTGTAATAGCATATATATGCCCGTTAGGTTGTTGATCATACAGCAATGTCACTACTTTGCCAATAGATGATACATCAGGTATGTTACCTTTAATTTTACTAATGTTACCACCCGTTTTTAAATATCCTCTTAAAGTTCTGTATTTTCTTTTATAGAAGATTAAACCCTTTTCATTCATATGATGATTTAACCCCACTTCTCTCCAAGTAAAACCATCAAATCTTTTACCATCTTCTCTAATGTCTCCTTTAACACTCATACTTCGTATCTCCCTATTTTATAGTTAAGTGTACAATGTCTTGTACCATGCCATCCTGTAAGTTTATTCTTTACAACATTTAAGTGTCTTTGTAAATCTTCTTTATCAGGATCATCATCCTGCTTTGGTGGATTCTTAGCTATTAATATCATCAGATCAGCTTCTGCTGCTTTACCTGTACGACTACCTTCCATCATAGATTGATTGAGTAATACTTTACCCTCTGCATCTGCAGATAGCTGTGACATATAAAAGATAGCACAGTTGTATTGCTTGGCAATCATACGTGCATGAATGGCATTTGCTTTGAGTGCTTCATCTTGTCTAGCAAAACCCTGTGTACGAGCAAACTTATCTCCCATATCTAACACAACTATGTCAGGACTGTAGGACTTACACACACTCTCTACCCAAGACATATCTCTACCTGTGGCATCTTTAATCTTAATCTTCTCCTTGATAGGTTGATAAAGATCACGAGCTTTAGTTGGTTCTCTCTTAATCTCTTGCATAGTCATGCCTGTGGATGCAGTAAGATATCTTGCACCAACTCTGTGACTGCCTTCTTCATTACATAAAACAATACAACTAGCACCCTGTCTTGCAAAACCATCAGGAGATGCAATAATACTAGCATGGAAAGAAGTCTTACCTGTATTAGGTCTAGCACCCACCTCTATCAAATGTCCTGCATTGATACCACTAATATGTCTAGTAAGAGATGGTAAATTAAGTCTTAGGTTTGAAGTTAGACCAGGCGAGTGTTGGGGTTCATTTGATAAGAAAGATTTAGCAAATGATAATCAACCTGACAATGATTGTGAAAGGACAAATGGTAAGTCTGAAAGAGCAGA
>LULW01000561.1_pt1 | contig 17103 bp, 22 predicted proteins | sample 729531 | NCBI WGS metagenome assembly LULW01 (sample SAMN03860279, study PRJNA289734) | marine metagenome | biome: seawater column; feature: ocean; material: water; isolation source: Red Sea water column Station 108 - depth 10m | place: Saudi Arabia: Red Sea | collected 2011-10-15 | depth 10 m | reverse complement strand
ATTTAAGCGAGTATCTTCTACTTTTAATATTCTTAGAATTTTGTTAGTGTGTCATTGGGGTAATAAATTGATCAAAATCATTCAGATATTTCTGTTTTCACTAATTGCGCTTCAACCGCTGCATAGTTTAACAGTTATAAATACATCATCGATACCACAAGACAATGGTTTTCATCTTCTTCATGCAGAGTTGTGTGGAAGTAAATACACTAATTCTATTTCGCATACAGAAAAATTCTCTAATCTTTTGGATAGGATTAACACTGCTGTTTTGTCTAATATGCCTGAAGATTGTGTCTGTTGTAATTCAATTGATATTAACTCAACAGATATTATTGCCGTCCAATATCCACATTTTATTTTTTCAGTTAACATCAATACGATTCGAGCGTCATATTATGATTTCAACGTAAAGTCTCTGTTAGCAAACACAAATAAATCTAGAGCACCTCCATTAGTTTAATTAAATTTTATTAATTAAATTTAATCTGGAGGTAAGAATGAATAGATTAAACACATTCCTCTTCAGCGCGATATTGGTATCTAATGTTTCAGCTGAAGAATTAACAGATATACAAATAAGTAGTCCAGTCATGGATAAAGCTACTATTAGTAATGAAGCTATTGAAGAAATTGATACTCGTAACGCTGTTGATGGTGGCGATTTACTTAAAAACATAAATGGCGTAAATGCTATTAGGCGAGGTGGACACGGGCTTGAAGCAGTAATCAGGGGTCAGAGCGATGCCAGACTGAACACATTTCTAGATGGTGCTATGGTTTATGGCGCATGCTCTACAAAAATGGACCCAGCAAGCACTTACGCTAACGTTAATAATTATGATTCAGTAACCGTGATTAAAGGCACACAATCTGTCCTTTTTGGCGCTGGTGGGCCGGGAGGTATCGTAAGTTTTAAACGTGTTACAAATCCAGTCACTAAACCTGAATATAGTATTGGGCAAAATTTTGATTCTAATGCAGGTGCATACACAACAAGTGGAAATATCGTATTGCCACTATCATCAAGTAGTTACCTAAGGCTGAATGGTTCATCATCTAATGCGGGTAATTATGAGACTGGAGCAGGCATCAAACCATTAACCGAATACTCGACTACTGACTATACAGTGATTTTAGGTACATTGCTCTCAGACGGCTCTAAGCTAGAGTTCAACTATTCTAACAACAGGCAGGACAAAGTTGGATACCCAGGGTTAAGGATGGATATTGCATACAGTTATACTGATATGTACACAATGAAGTACCACAAGGTAACACCGTTTGGTATTTTTTCATCTCTGAACTTTGAATTGTTTAATACAGATATTGATCACTTAATGGATAACACAACTCTTAGAGGTACAACAGGGAACGGAAGTATGTTTACTCCTACATCCTCTGACACTTACGGAGGCAGACTAATAGGTAAAATTGGCTCCAGTATGAGAGCAGGGTTGGATTATGAGCATAATACAAAAAATGCAGAGCAAAACATGACTATGATGGGTAGTAATGTTTTTATGGCTTATTTGTGGCCTGATGTAGAGGCTGAAAAACTTGGCCTTTTCTTTGAAAAAGACCTAGATAATATTTCTTATGGAATTAGATACGATCAAGTTGAAGTCACTCCGAACAAAGCTACAGCTGATCCAGGTTCTGGAATGCAACAAAAATCTGCAAATGAGGTTTACACAGCAGCTTATACCGGGACAATCACTGCAAGCCAAAGAGACTTTGATAACATAAGTGGTTTTATTAGATTTAACAAAGATCTTGGCCACGGAAAATCTTACATTAACCTGAGTGTTAACGAGAGAGCACCTGATACCACTGAGCTCTTTAATGCAAAACATAGTGGTACTGCAGCGATGAGACACGTAGGTAACCCAAATCTTTCTAGTGAAAGACATATGACAATCGAGCTAGGCTATGACGGTATGTTTATGGGCAATCACATCGAGGGATCTCTTTATTACAATGATGTTGACGATTATGTGACAACACATAGATTAGATGATGATACATCGAAAGCTAGGGTGTATAAAAATGTTGATGCAACTTTATACGGTTACGAATTGACAGCTCATCGTTTGATTGCTGGTATAGATACCACCTTAAATCTCAATTACACACGCGGTGAGGATGATACTCAAAATAGAGCACTACCTCAGATTATGCCATTTGCAGGTGATTTAACTTTTGAGATTAAATCAGCAAATACAAACTACGGATTGAGAGTTAATTTCGCAGATACACAGGATAGATTCGATACTAAGGTACTCGATGTTGGAAGGACAGCTGGATATACTACCTATGATGTCTTTGCTGGGTTTGAACCAACACCTAATCTCCGCATATCGATAGGAATGGCAAATATTTCTGATAAACGATACGCAACACACTTGAATACTACAAATAGGCTCGATAGTGCTGCAGATAGAACAGACGAGCCAGGAAGGTCATTGTTCGGTTCAGTTAACTACGAGTTCTAGTTAAAAAATAGTCTAACAGAGGTAAAATCTCTGTTAGACTAGCTTTTTAGAACATAATCATAATATGGAATTTGGATCATTATTAGCAAAAGGCGGACCAGTTGTCTACATACTCCTAGCATTATCTGTGTATGTGTTGTCAATCGTCATATATAAGATTAATGTCCTCTCTAAAGTTAACTTCTTCAGATTTGACGTAACCCATGACAGCTTGGCAATGTGGCTGGATAACAAAAAAGAAGATGCTTACAAAGCTATTTCAAAAGATATACACCCCCAAAAAGAAGTCGTCTCATTTACGATGTATCATTTACTGAAAAATAATATCACCCAAGCAAAAGAGCGATATCTCAGAGAGGAAGTCTTAAGACTTAGCCAGGAGAGATTAGAATATTATGATTCTAATCTTGATACGTTAAAAGTGATTGCCATGGTAGCGCCACTACTTGGCTTATTAGGAACAGTCTTCGGAATGATTGATGCATTTCAGCAAATGGAGATGGCAGGCAACAACATAAACCCGTCAACACTATCTGGTGGTATTTGGGAGGCACTACTAACAAGGGCCAAGGTGTTAGAAATCCTGCAATCAACATAAGAGGCATAACCATTAAATTGATCTTAGCGCCACCTGTCACCAAGTAATCCACCAGATTCATTGCTATTTCCATACTGATCATAGATATAAGACTCATACCAATTGCTGTTCTAAATGCTGATGTGAGGTTCATTTGTTTTAGTAAAATAATAGTTTCTAAAATAATGCTAGTAATAATACCATTTGTCATAGCAAGTAGCATGATTGATAAGGTGCTCCATGGAATTTCATTGACCTGAAAATAATAAATTGTTCCCATGTCACCAATACTGCAACCAATCAAACACCACATTGTGTTGTATGCAGATTGACGCCAAGTGCTATTGCAATTCCAATCAATCGTATTGTCTAATGTTGCGAAAATCATAATTCTATACAAATATTATTATCTTTCATGAGAGTTTTATATGCCTTTATTGGTTCATCCGCGGGCTCATTCAATGCTTCCCCAGTTTCTAAATCAAAATAGCTCCCATGCAAAGAACATTTTATTGTTTTATCCTTAAGGCATCCTAATATTAATTCCGAATCCTCATGACTACACATATTATCTACAACAAAAAATTCGTCTTCAACTTTTGCAACAAGGTATGAGTGACCGTCATGAACAATTTCAAGCATACTATTCTCAGTAAAGTCCTCTTTTGAACATAAAGGCACAATCATCTTTTCATCCTTTTTAAAGCAGCTCCACTTTTTAAGACTCGTAAGACTTCTTTTGAACAATTGCCTAAATCATTACCAGTTGCCCGTTGCAAGATAATCGCAGCACCGAGCTGGATACATGACAACATAGGTCCATCATTACCTGATAAAGCACTTGTACCTGATTTAATTGTCTCTTTAGCAATATCGACTGCATCCACTTTTGATTCAATTTTATCCTTAGTATTTTTCCTTGTTATTTCTTCAGGGATATCAACAGCTCTTGACGATTGAACTATTCCTAGATCTTCAGGAGTGACATCGTAATAATCATCTTGCTCACCTGCGCTGTGATAAAAATGAACCTTACCGGTCTGTCTTAAAGATGGGATAATACCTCCCTCAGTACCTCTTATGACTGTTGCTGAGTTAAACTGAGCATTCCTGGAGAGTTCTAGATATATCGGTGGGTATGGTTTGTGAACGAAACCTGTGAAAAACATATCATTTTTTGATGATACAGGTTTTACTAGCACCTCAACGGTTGTGATGACGGGTCTTTTTATAATCTGTTTTCTCAGACTCATTAGGTTGTGAAGTTTTGGATTAAACATCGATTGATCAGCATATGCCCAACCAATATCTTTATTTTCTAGTCTTTCGACTATCTCTTGATGACCATTATTAGAATTGTATCCAAGCTCTTTTAAAGTTAAGTGATGTGTGCATCCATACTTAGGCCCAACAGAAAAAACCCCATGCGAGACAATTGGAAGACCAAGTTCTGCAATAACTGGGAGTATAAAAATAGACGATGGAAGATTTCTGGAAAATCCATCATATGGATCAGCAATATTTATAAGACTATCACATGAGGTATCAACAGTGGTTGTGGATTCAATAATTGCATCATGAACACCCAAATTCTCATCCATGGTTTCTCTTTTCATTCGTAAAGCAATTAAAAATATTGCAGATTGAACTGGATCAATCTCACCATTAAGAATATCGGACATCGATCTTTTTGCCTCATCTCTAGAAATGTTTTTACTTAGTTCTGGACCTGTGGCAATTCTTTGAATTACAGATTTTATATTTTCTTGAGCTTCTGTTGAACTTTTATTCATTTAAATACTATCCATGTTGTCGCAATGTATTTTGACCCTTTCTTTACTGTAACACCTCGATGCTCATGCGTCCAAAATGGAGGAAAGATAACAAGCTTTCCTTTTTCTGGTTTTATTTTAACTTTTTGATGCAAGAACTCTGTCTCACCTCCTGGTCCATCTACATCATTCAGGTACCATATTGCTACAAGTTGTCTATCACTCATTTGATGACTACCTGTATCAATATGCCAATGAAAATATTCACCAACATCAGTTCTTTGTATTGCATATCCAATGTCTTTAAATTTACCGTTGAAAAAATCATACTCTTTTTTCATTTTTGCTAGTGCTTTGGAGAGGCTGATAAAAAATAGTTCATCAATATCCTTCCAGGAGTCTTTACCACTTATGACCATGTCGGTAGATTTTTTTACATTATCATTTTCTTCAAAATTTGGACCAACTCTGCCTCGATAATGATCATCTTTTGATTCTTCAAACCTTTTAATTATTTCATTACACTTCTCTGGCGATATTTCGTTATCAAACTCAAATATGAAGCTACCAGGACTTTTTTCGATCAGTCTTTTATCTATCTTTATTTGATCAGTCATAATATTTATATTACACAGTAAATGTTATCATCTGAATATTATGGCAATAAGAATTAAAAGCAAGTGGTCCAAAACCGTAAAAAGAAAGAAGACACCAGAGGACTATGGTAGTGCCCTTTCCTTTATTTCATGGAGATTATCTTTAGATAAGGCGAAAACACTTCATGGTGAGGATTTTGAGTACGAGAATGATCATCAAAGAGTTTCTATAATTGTAGAGTATATGTCTTTTCAAGTTCATCTTGTTGATAGACTGCTGTTTGAGGACAACATGGATAGTGAATTTAGAGCTCAAGTCATGAATTCACTAGGAAAACAATCAGCAAGAATTATGCAAGAGAATTGTGAGGATCTTTTTGGGCCAGGTGATTACAGGAAAGGGTATATCAATACACTTAATTTAAGATCGACTGAATACTCTGAATTTGAATTTTCAAGAAACGGCAGCAATTATTCTTTATACAGACACTTGTCAAAGAAATGTCAAGATGTCATGGGTTACAGTCAGACAAACAAATGGGTTATGGATCAAATCATAGATATCGATTCAGTTGAAATATTAAAGAAGATTCTTGAAGTTTATGATTCAGTAACGAAATCGTAGGTCAGTCTTTAAACTTTTCTACGTTATCGAAATTATTATTCTTACCGTCTTCATATCCTGCTTGATATGCATCGGTTACTCTTTGCTCTTCTACTTCTGGTGCGTCTTGATAGCCTTCTTGCCAACCCAATATATATTGATCGCTAGCATTCATTTTTTCAAGTTCAGTTACTTTATCAAAATATTCTTGATTCATTATGTTCTTATCGACCCCTTTATTTGGTGAGCTATATCAACTAGTCTGTTAGCAAGTTTTTCATGCTCTTCTTTATACTCTTTGACAATTCCCTTCGGGTTATGGTGTATATCTTTCTCAGTGACTCCTTTCTCTCTTTCGAGTTCCATGAATTTCTTTTGAATCTCTAAAATCCTTGCAATAATTTCTTTTCTTTCTTTTTGTAGCTCTTTTTCATTAACTGCATCAGTCATTAATATCCACCTTTTCTCCTACTCTCAGGTAGACCGCCGATTCTCCCTGCTTGTTTACTAGGATTGCCGGGGAATAGATCAAACAGTGCTTTTGAATCAATTTTCTCTCCCCACAACTTTCCCATATCTTTAATCATGTTCCTAGTGTTAGGCTGATTTTCTTTATTATTGATGAATTCATCTCGTAAATAGTTGATCACATCCCAGTGTTTTTGAGTAAGTTCAATACCTTCCTGCTGTGCAATTGCCGAGGCTACTTCCTCTGTCCAGTCTTCGATATTTGTCAAAAAGCCTGTATCAGTAGTGGCTATTTCTTTTCCATTTACCTCAACTTTCATATTCAAATCCTCATTTCTGAATTAATCAATATTGGAAAATTCTAATATACTAAAAAGTATAAGTCTAGAAGGTTGTTTCTAAATCTCTAGTCTTCTTTAAAATTATTTACAGCATCAATTGATTTATGCGGAAGGAAAATGCCACAACCATATAGTTTCTTGTCGCCCACGCCCTCTTCTTGTAGCTTGAGTGACTCCTCTTTAGACAAGTCAGCAATCATAAGTGATCTTGTATATAGTGTCTTTTTACCGAAGCTAATTACCATGGATCTTCCACAGAGTGCTTTTCTAATATTAATATTTAAGCCTCTTAATTCTTTTTGAATTATATTAAGAAAATCCTCTTCTGATGTTTTATGATCACTCATTACAAACCTACAGAACAAGTCTTTGACAACCAAGAAATTTTTAACTTTTGATCTGCCAATTTTTAATGTATTTCCAAAAAGCCTTATCTCTTTCCCTTCTATATCTTTAATATCATTAATTTGATTTTTATTGATGCGCATTATAAGCTTCGCTCTTTTTGATAAAGGTATATTCTCGCTATCAGGACGTACCCATCCGTTGCCTGACATCGGCCCGTGCAATGTTTGAATTGCATTTCTATTATCATTTTTGATTTCAGGGACAAGTTTTAGGATTTCTGAAGAGAGTTCGTATGCATGGTCATATGGAAGTTCTTTACAATCAACAGAAAACGATAATTCCGCCATATCTGAACTATCAGCTATTGGTTTTTTTTCTTCTTCCTCTTGCCACATATTTAGTCTCTTATATAACCACTGAAGACACTTTCAACACGGTCTTGCCAATTCTCTGGAGTATCTGGAAAGGGTGGTTTCAAATCAAACCTTATAAACATTTCTCCTTCGACAGCTTTCTGTCTGACGACTTCCAAAAACTCGTCAAATGTCTCGACATCTTTGTGTTCTATTAGCAGCGTACTGAGATAAAGCATTATAACCTCTCGTAAGATCTGATCCTTAAAAGTTTTCTTTTTACCTTATCATCTTTGAATGCCTTTCTTCCATGTAAAATGTTGTTAGTTATAATCCCTTCATTTTTTTGTAACTTGTACGTTAAAGAATATTTGGCGCAATCATTTTCTATAATTTCTTTCAGCTTTATTATGGCAGGACTAGCCTTTGCACTTGTGCCAATGTTATCTTTTCGCATAGAGAACCTCATGTGTAATCTTCTATACTTATTTTTGAAAGAGAAAATATAAGTTGAGATCTCTGGTCTCGATGTGTCTTTGCTCGCGGGTATAGTTAACGCGTCTTCAGCCATTAAATTATTTATATCGTCATTTCTTAAGAGGTATTCTCTCAAAACTAATTCATGATCAAGTAAATAATTCTCGCCTCCTTGGGTTGCTGGGTTGACACAATGAAGGAGCCAAGAAAAAATTGATTTTTTATCATAGTAACCATCAGTATGCCAATTAAGCGGCTTATCAGTGTAAGGTATGTAATTTATTTTGCTGTTTTGTAAAGGTGTAATTGTACTAATTTCATTCGATTCTATGTTGTTGCAATCATAAGTTTTCATCCCAACTAATTCGACAAATTTTAAAAGATTAGTATTAGACTTTAATGCGATCTTAGATGAATATATGCAGCTATTATGTTTATAGATTGTCTCTTTAATCTTATCGATCTCAGAGGTTTTTACATTATTTATGTCATGGATATTCACTAATATACCATCACTATTCTGAGGGATATTCTTCTCTTTTTCCTCTGCCCATCTTAGAAATTCTGCTGATTTTGCTGTAAATATCATACTTTTATATATTGTTAATTTTTAGGTCATTTTAATACTTGTTTTTTATGATAATTCCATGCAATATTAACTTCACGTGGACATATTAGAAATCAATGATAAAATAATATACATTGGAAACCAAAGGATTTTAGGGGAATATTTGTGAAAAAACATGATACGCCGATGATTGATGAGCTAGAGAATGGCCCATGGCCTAGCTTCATCAGTGGCATAAAAAGACTCAGAGATACACATCCAGAAAAAAGAATTAATGAGATGACAAATGACCTTCTTGGTCAGTTGGAGCATTCATACGAAACACGTAAAGTGTATACGGCTACGGAGGCGGTATCATACCAAGATTCTCAGAAGTGGGTAGTGCCTTTCCTGCATCCAAAGAATTTCATACATTAAGAGTCCAACCACCTGCGGGTAATTTCTACTCAACAAGCATGTTAAGACAGCTTGCAGATAGTTGGGAGAAACATGGATCTGGTTTGGTAACATTCCATGGACAAACAGGTAATATCATGTTCATTGGATCAACAACAGAAAACACACAACATTTCTTTGATGAGATCAATGATTATGGATTTGACCTTGGTGGTGCGGGACCTTGCGTAAGAACAGCAATGTCATGCGTTGGCGCTGGACGTTGTGAGATGTCTAATGTAAATGAACATAAAGCTCACAGACTCCTAGTTAATAACTTTACTGACGATGTGCACAGACCTGCCTTACCATACAAATTCAAATTCAAAGTTTCAGGTTGTCCAAATGATTGCATGAACTCCATTGAGAGAGCTGACATGTCAGTGATAGGAACATGGAGAGATGATATTAAAGTAGATCAAGAAGAGTTTAAAAAGTATGTCGAGATGAAAGGACGTAAGTACGTCATTGATAATATTGTTACGAGATGTCCTACTAACGCAATCTCATTAAATGATGATGATTCAATTCAAATTGATAATCAAAACTGCGTCAAGTGTATGCACTGTCTAAATGTTGTCCCTAAAGCACTTCAATGTGGAGATGATAAAGGTGTAACAATACTCATTGGTGGTAAAAGAACTCTTAAAATCGGTGATTTGATGGGCACAGTTATTGTTCCATTTATGAAGCTTGAAAAAGAAGAGGATTGGGAGAGACTAGTCGAGATTGCAGAAGAGACGATTGATTTTTGGGCTGATAATGCCCTTGAACATGAGAGATGCGGTGAGATGATTGAAAGAATTGGGCTTGTGAATTTCCTAGAAGGAGTTGGTATCGACGTAGATCCAAACATGGTGGCTAATCCGAGAGAAAGTTCTTACGTCAGAACAGATGAATGGGATGACGAAGCTGTCAAATGGTATGAAAAAGCCGATCAACGTGAAAAGGATTCAGCATAATGAGTGAGAGTGCAAAAAAAGAGATGAGAACACCGATTGAGACTGGATGTCCTGATGGTTTTCAATACATGCATCCTACGATGCGAAAAAACTTTGGTCAATGGAAATATCATGAACACCCAAGACCAGGGGTTCTAGTACATGTAGCTCATAGTGGTGAGGAAATTTGGACTGTCAGGGCCGGAACACAACGTATATTAGACGTGTTCACATTGAGGACTCTATGTGATATTGGTGACGAGTTTGCTGATGGTTACGTAAGATTCACTATAAGAAGTAACATTGAGTACATGGTTAGTGACAAAGATAAAGTACAACCACTTATTGACGCTCTAGAGAAGGAAGGTTTTATAGTCGGGGGAACAAAAAATTCAGTTGCAATGATTTCTCATACTCAAGGTTGGTTACATTGTGATATTCCTGGTACTGACGCATCTGGCGTCGTTAAAGCAATGATGGATGAACTAATTGATGAATTCAGAAATAATGACATGCCTAATCGTGTTCATTTGACTACATCTTGCTGTCAAATTAACTGTGGTGGACAAGGTGATATTGCAATAAATATCCAGCATACAAAACCACCAAAAATTAATCATGACTTGGTTTCAAATGTATGTGAAAGACCATCTGTGGTCGCGCGTTGTCCAGTGGCTGCTATCAGACCTGCAATGGTAAATGGTAAACCTTCTTTAGAAGTTGATGAAAAAAAATGCATCTGTTGTGGTGCATGCTTCCCGCCATGTCCTCCTATGCAGATTAATGATCCAGAGCACAGTAAACTGGCAATATGGGTTGGTGGAAATCACTCTAATGCTAGAAGCAAACCATCTTTTCAGAAACTTGTCGCAGCTGGTATTCCTAATAATCCACCAAGATGGCCTGAAGCAACAGCAATCGTAAAACGAATTTTATCTGCATATAAAGAAGATGCTCGTGATTGGGAGAGAATCAACGACTGGATTGAGAGAATAGGTTGGCCAAGATTTTTTGAACTTACTGAACTACCATTTACAAAACATCATATTGATAATTGGCGCGGTGGCAGAAAAACTCTCAACTCATCGGCATACGTTAGATTCTAATTACCAGCTATCATGAAGTTTGGAGTTTTAATTAACGAGGGCCCTTACCAACATCAAGCTTCTGACACTGCCTACAAATTCATAGAGGCTGCGATCGAAGAAGGACACGAGATATTTAGAGTTTTCTTCTATCATGATGGTGTTAATAACGGCACTCGATTGGCTACACCTCCTCAAGACGATAGGCACATTCCTAATCGTTGGACTGAATTAGCTGAGAAACATGACCTTGATCTTGTACTCTGTGTAGCAGCAGCTCAAAGAAGAGGAATGGTAGATGAAGATGAGATGAAAAGAAATAGCAAAGACGCCAACAATATCGCAGGCAAATTTAGAATATCAGGGTTAGGCCAATTAATAGAAGCAGGCATACAAGCCGATAGAATGATTACATTTGGTGATTGAACATGGAAGATCAAGAGTTAGAATCAGGAATCGTAAAAAAATTCATCTATGTGAATAGAAAAGCTCCACACGGAACAATCTATGCACACGAAGCTCTTGAAGTAGTGCTGATCGCTGCTGCATTCGAGCAAGATGTATCTCTAGCATTCATTGATGATGGAGTGTATCAACTCAAAAAAGGCCAGAATACAGACGGTATAGCAACTAAAAATTTTACTAAAACATTTGGAGCTTTAGAAATGTATGACGTTGAAAAGTTATATGTAGAAAAAGAGTCTCTAGAAGAACGCGGTCTCAGCGAAGATGATTTGTCTGTCGATGTCGAAGTTCTAGCATCTTCAGACTTAAAAAAACTATTTAATGAATCTGAGGTATTTTTTAATTTCTAATGTTACACACAATTAATAAATCGCCTTTTGAAAAGGATAGTCTCAAGACTTGTTTAAGATATGCAGAGAAGGGCTCGTCAGTATTATTTATCGAGGATGCAGTGTATGCATGCACAAAAGGAACAATTTTTGAAAAGCAGATATCTGATAACCATGGAAATATTAGTTTTTATGTACTAGGACCAGATCTTGAAGCAAGAGGGCTTGATAATTCAAATTTAACAAATAATATAGAAATTATTGATTATAAAGGTTTCGTTAAACTTGTAGCTGATAACGAAAAAACTCAAAATTGGCTTTAACAGGAGAGAAAGATGGCAATTGAAGTAAATGGCAAATCTTTAGAAACAGACGAAGAGGGATACTTAGCAAACCTCAACGACTGGGAAAAAGATGTAGCGACAGTAATGGCAAAAGAAGATGATATTGATCTTTCAGAGGATCACTGGGAAATTATAAACTTTCTTCGTGAATACTATGAAGAGTATCAAATTGCACCAGCTGTAAGAGTTCTTACAAAAGCTGTTGGCAAGAAACTTGGTAAAGATAAAGGAAACAGTAAATACTTGTATGAACTTTTCCCTTATGGACCAGGTAAACAAGCATGTAAATTTGCAGGTCTTCCTAAACCTACTGGTTGCGTATAAGTAATCATAAGGTCAGGGAAAGGCAATGTCATTCGTAACAATATTGTATGCAGCGTTGTTCTACTTCGCTGCAACGATACTATTTGTAGGTTTAGCATACCGAGTTTATGAATATGCTAAGATACCAGCACCACTAAAAATACCAACACCACCAGCTCCAATGACTCAGAGAGGTGTTGCTATCCGAATTTTTAGAGAGGTGGTTTTTTTCGAAAGTCTTTTTTCTGCGACAAAATGGACATGGCTTTTCAGTTGGATATTTCATCTAGCGCTTTTACTTGCGGCCTTAAGACACCTTAAATATTTTACTGATCCTGTTTGGTTTTGGGTCTCTTCTGAACTTGTCCAGGTTGCTGGCCATTATGCAGCATACCTTATGCTCGCTGGCTTGCTTGGATTATTTGCAAGGCGGGTATTTGTAGATAGAGTGAGATATATTTCATCACCATCAGATTATTTGATACTTGTCCTTATCATTGCAATTGCTGGCTCTGGTTTAATGATGAAGTGGTTTCCCTCTGACATTCTTGCCATAAAGTTATTTTTTGTTGGGTTATTAACTTTTAATTTTTCAGAGCTTCCATCTGATGCTGTACTATTAATTCATTTATCTCTAGTTATTGCATTAATGATAATTTTTCCTTACAGTAAGCTCTTACATGCACCTGGTTTGTTTTTTAGCCCTACAAGGAATCAGGTTGATAATGCAAGGAGCAAAAGACATGTAGCTGACTGGGCTAAAAGAATGGAGTCTTCAAAATAACATGGCTAGTAAGTTCGAAACACCTGAAGTAAGAAAGTTTCCAGTCATACCGAAACTAGAGAATAGTGCGACATCACACTTATCTCCCTTTAAATCAAAAGAAGAATTTCAATCAAGCTTAGGCTATCCTGGAGAACTTGTTGAAAATTGGCAGGAAAAAGCCATCGACAAAATGGGTGACCTTTTAGGTAAGTATCGCTCACTTCGTGTCTACCTTGATTCATGTATTCAGTGCGGCGCTTGCACAGACAAATGCCATTACTATCAAGGCACAAAAGATCCGAATAATATGCCGGTGGGCAGACAAAACCTGATGAGAGGCGTTTACCGTAGATACTTCACTTTACCAGGAAAATACTTTCCAAAACTAGTTGGCGCCACAGATTTAACAAAAGAAGTATTAGATGACTGGTACTCTTACTATCATCAATGTTCTCAATGCAGAAGATGTGCTGTTTTTTGCCCTATAGGCATTGATACTGCAGAAATATCTATGGCTGCTAGAGAAGTCATGGACTCAATAGGTGTAGGTCAGAAATATTGTAATGAGATAATAGGCAAAGTACACAAAATCGGAAATAACCTAGGCCTGCCAGAGCCAGCATTGGCAGATACACTAGAAGGCCTAGAAGAAGATGTATTAGATGATACTGAAGTTGATGTAAAGTTTCCACTAGACGTAAAAGACTCTGAGGTACTCCTGGTTACACCATCTGCAGATTTTTTCGCAGAGCCACATGTTGATGGTCTCATTGGGTATGCTAAGGTCTTTCATCAAGCAGGAATAAGCTGGACACTAAGTTCACATGCGAGTGAAGCTGCAAACTTTGGTATGTTTATAGGTAGCTATGACAACATGAAAAAGTTAGCAATGCGCATTAGAGAAGCTGCCTTGGAACTCAATGTCAAAAGGATTGTTTTTGGTGAATGTGGTCACGCTTGGAGGGTAGCTTATAGTTTTTTAAATACTCTCGCTGGACCATTTGACTTTTTAGATCCAAGATATCCTGTTCCTCAACATATTTGCGAGATTACTAATGGTCTGATAGATCAAAATGTTCTTCATTTCGATAAGTCTGCTAATGATGATATGACGCTCACCTATCATGATTCATGCAACGTAGCTAGAGCATCAAGCATGGGTGGAATCATGGGAGGTCAATTTACAATTCCTAGAAAAATTATCCAGACAGTCGCTAATAATTTTTATGACATGGATGATGAAACTATAAGAGAAAAAACATACTGCTGCGGGGGCGGTGGAGGCTTGCTGACAGACGATTTGATGGAATTGAGAGTAAAAGGAGCATTGCCAAGGATGGAGGCTTTAAAACACCTTATCGAAGAGAAGGGAGTTACTCATATGGCCGCTATTTGTGCTATCTGTAAGAGTCAATTTAGTAAGGTTTTCCAGTATTATGACCTTGAATTAGACCAAATTGTGAGCTTACATCAGCTAGTCAGTAATGCGTTAATAATGAATAAAAAAGAGGTTTAGCCCAAAAATTCTTATGTTATACTGCTTAAATTAGTGTATTAGAAAAGTATAATAAACTTATATAAAATGTTGGAATAATGACAAAGATAGAAAAGACAATAAACTTAATGAAAGAGGAGAATACCTACAGAAGGTATGATGAGGGTGATCATAAATATGATGACTTCTCTGAGGCTATCTTTGAGCAAGACCACTCTCACAAGTGTCCTACCTATGTTCACAAAACACCTCCTTGCCAAGGAAGCTGCCCATCTGGTGAAGACATACGTGGATGGTTACAAATTGTTAGAGGAATTGAGCAGCCACCAAAAGATATGTCTATGTCAGAATACGCATTTAGAAGATCTACATCTGCAAATCCATTTCCGTCACAAATGGGGAGAGTATGTCCAGCACCGTGTCAAAGTGGGTGCAATAGAAACGAGGTTGATGACTATGTGGGAATTAATGCTGTTGAGCAATTTATAGGTGATAAGGCTATAAAAGAGGGTTATACATTTGATCCTGCGCCAAAGCTGCAAAAAGAGAGAGTAGCTATAATAGGTGGTGGACCAGCTGGATTGTCTGCTGCATATCAGTTGAGAAAGATGGGATATGCATCAACTATCTTTGAAGAAAGGAAAGAACTTGGTGGAATGATGCGCTATGGTATACCCGGCTATAGAACACCTAGAGATCTTTTAGATAAAGAAATTGAAAGAATCATCAATCTAGGCGACATTGAAATAGTTCTCGGTAAAAGAGTTGGTAAAGATGTAAAGCTCGAAGACGTTGAGAAATCACATGATGCGGTTTTATGGACTATTGGATGTTGGAACGGCAAAGCAATACCAGTAGATGGCGGAGATGCAACTAATTGTATCACTGGCGTGGATTTCTTAGAGGCTTTTTGTGACGGCAGACTTAAGGTTGGATCAAAAAAAGTTATATGTGTAGGTGGTGGTGATACATCAATAGACGTCGTTTCTGTTGCAAGAAGACTAGGACACATATCTAAAATGAACGAGCAAGATACACCTGAAAATATAGTCCATGGCTACGTGGCTCAAGATGTATCTGAATCAGCTGCTAAAGAGGGCGCTGAAGTCACATTAACATCTTTGTTCAAAAAAGAAGAGATGACTGCCGCTGAGCAAGAAGTTAACGATGCAATGCACGAAGGCGTAAATATCTTAAATGGTGTGATGCCAGTCAAGATCGAAAAAAATGATGATAATCGAGCTGTTGCAATGATTGTAGCTGACTGTACTTTTGATGATAAAAATATACCTGTGCCAGTTGAGGGTACCGAACGAAGAATAGAGGCAGATCTTATAGTCGCTGCGATAGGCCAAGCACCTGACATCGAGGGCATCGATGAACTCGGAAATGAGAGAGGCTTCTTTGAAGTTGATGACTATTACAGACATAAAACAAAGGAAGGTCATTTTGTTGCTGGTGACATAATAAGACCACATCTTCTGACCACTGCCATTGGTCAAGGATCAATTGTCTCACAAACAATTAAAAGTTATTTTGAAAATAAAGATTTTAAAAGACGTCCAAAAGTAGATGTCCATCATTTTAATCTTCTTGATAAGCTTAGAGAGACTGATCTTGCACCTGAGCCTTATACTGCTCCTATAGATCCTGATTTATATCGTGGATCTGATACAAGTAAAAATGTACTTCATAACTATGAAGACAGATCTGCACAAGAAATCATTCCATCAACTGAGTTATTTCTTGGTCACTTTAAGCACGAAGATCGTCTAAAAAGAGGAGAAGACGTACCATCAGGAGATGAGGTAATTGACAACTATAAGGATCGAATTATTGGATTAACAGAAGAACAAGCGATTGCTGAAGCGTCAAGATGTATGAGTTGTGGCATGTGTTTTGAATGCGACAACTGTGTAATATATTGCCCTCAAGATGCCGTATTTAGGGTTAAAAAAGATGAGGCTACACTCGGTAGATATGTAGATACTGATTACAACAAATGTATCGGATGCCATATATGCGCTGATGTTTGCCCAACTGGATATATAAAAATGGGGCTTGGCGAATAGTTCATCGCATTTTACTCAGGGGAAAATGTTGAGACTACTTATAATATCATCACTGATATTTGCGTGCATGGCTTACTTGCAACCAAGTAATGCTCATGATGGAAATCCACACATATCCCCAGGCAAATCTAAAGCCGATTCACAAGAAGCATGTGTAGAGCCTACAGATGTTATGAGAAAAGAGCATTATCTCTTCTTACTCCATCAAAGGGATGAGACTGTCGTCAACGGTATCAGAACAAAAAATCATAGTTTAGCTAATTGTATTG
>LULW01000232.1_pt2 | contig 17272 bp, 24 predicted proteins | sample 729531 | NCBI WGS metagenome assembly LULW01 (sample SAMN03860279, study PRJNA289734) | marine metagenome | biome: seawater column; feature: ocean; material: water; isolation source: Red Sea water column Station 108 - depth 10m | place: Saudi Arabia: Red Sea | collected 2011-10-15 | depth 10 m | reverse complement strand
CATATTGGTTAAGATGTGAGCAATCACATCGACTGTCCATCCGTTACCGAGCATGCGATAGCGTTGTGTGTTTGATACGCCTTCGGTGTAGCCGTCTGGTACTGTTTGTAGGCGTTCACATTCGCGAGGAGTGAGCTTGCGCCAATAAATTTCTTCTTGTTCAATGCTGATTTCGTGGTCTTTATTAAGACTAGGTGTGACTGTACCGACCTTGCCGTCGTTTCTGGGTTCCAATTTTTTAGCTCTAAAAGGCGTGTAGTCTTTACCAGTTTTTTGTTTGGCTTCTTTTCTGGCTTTCTTAGCTTCATCGGTTCGGACTTCTCGGTAAGATTGGACATTAGTATTTTCAGTTATTTGGAGAATGTGTTGTTTTGTTAAAGCAGCTGTAAGCGTGTTGCTTTTTTCATCTTCTCTTTCTACTAAATGCCTCATGCTTCTAGGCGACCAATCTTTTCCTGTTTTTTTCTTATGTTCAGATCGTATGCGATTAGCTTCATCGGTTCTGACCTCAGTCATTGACCTAACATCTAAGACAACTTTTTTGGGTTTGGTTTCTATTAGGGTGTTGCCATTGCCAGCAGTGCCACCTGATTGAGCAGATAAAGCAGAAGATTTGCCATCTTGTGAATAAATGCGATTCCCCTGTCCGCCATCTTTTATTTTGCCAACTTGGTTGGGTTTGTGTGGAACTAAAGTCATACCATTATTACCTGCACCTTTATACATAGTAGCCGTCATACACAAAGACTTTTCATCTAATTGTCGCAAGTGTCTTTTATTGCGTTCTGTTTTTTTAACAGGCTTATAGGCTGGCTTACCCTCTTCATCGCACGCCAAATAATTACCTTGCCTGCCATTTTTTACATATTCTTCTGCTGAAAGGTTGTGTGCTTTTTCCTTGTCTTGGTCAATCATGCAATTTTTATCGCCATTTCTTACCACAAACTTATCCGACATTTTACTAATACTTTCTGGATCAGTTTCCAATATATCCCTTAAAACAATCCCTTTGTCTTCTGGTTGTTTGATGTTGGGTATGTTGGTCCAATAGTATCTTTGCCTGGATTGAGCACTCAGTAACGAACTGTTAATAAAGTGTGGTTCAATTTTTACAGAACCGAATATATCCTTGTATTCTGAGGCTACGTCGTCTGCGGTGTAACAAGCTGATACTTGTTCGGTTATCACCTCAAGAAACTCTTTCTTCATACGCACGTTTTCAAGCAAAAAATATTTAGGCTTGATTGCTTTGAGTAAACGAACAAACTCAAAGAAAAGAGCAGACCTAGGATCGTCAAAAGCCAGTTGCTTTCCCGCAAAAGAAAATCCCTGGCATGGCGAACCAGCTAATAACAAATCCACGTCCATAAAATCTTTGGGATCTAAATTACATACATCGCCGAGCTGAATCGTGTCCGGGAAGTTCTTTTGAGTAATCTCGATTGCGTGCTTGTCAATCTCAGATGCGTAATACTTATCGACTTTAACGCCGAGTTTGGAGAGAGCGATCTGACCGCAGCTCATTCCGTCAAACAAACTTAATACTTTCATGTTTTTCACTCCTTATTTTTCTCCTTAAATTATTACTGTTTTAAGTTGTTTTTTATTTATAACTTGACTGCTATATTCTTTAGTCCAAATCAATTCTCTACACTCTTTTTTATAATTTTCTCCCAAGTGTCTAAAATTTTGCAGTGTGATTGTGGGTTGACTTAGATGAATAACGTGAGGGTGTAGGTAAGCTACTCTAGTTATATTGTTTGAATGGATTACCCCTTTGTGACAAACAGTTCCAAGAGTCTCAAGACTGAGTTTCCAACAGTCCTTGTATGTTTCATAGTTGTCTATAAAAAACTGAGTTCTATCTGCCATGTACTCAATCCCTTCGCCATAATCCGTCATAAACTCTTTTATATGGTCGTTGATCCAACCCTTATGCCTAGAGAGTTGTTCCATTGCATCTTCATCAGGGTAAAGGTTTTTTTTGCTAACGTCTATTTCTAATACTACAGGCTTGTCATCGTCATAGTCAGATGGGTTGTAATCTCCTTCTTTGATTTCATCATCTGCTAAATGGTAAGTCGTGTTTAGAGCAAAATAGCAAGCGTAGCTATTTGTTAAGTAAACCATCTCCTCGTTGCTCTTGAGTGTAGATGCCCAATTTCCATTGTCTCTTTTTTTTCTTGGTGAAATACTTTTTTGTTTCAATATTTTCCTAAGATTTTTGAGAGAAGTCCCATGATACAGTTTCATTTTATTTGTCCGTGTCAGCTTTATACTCAGCGGTTGGGGTAAATATTATCATGCCTTCTTTCAGCATTTGTTCTACTGTTCCTTTTTTCCAATATCCTGAACCTTCGGTGTATTCAATAGTTTCCTCCAAAGTTACAACCTTCCAAGTATCTTCATCTTTATACTTTTTTAATACTTTCATGTTTACTCCTCCACTATGATTGCTAAATTTTTGTATTCCCCTTGTAGGCGTGTGACCGAATCTACATAAAAATGTTCTGTATTTTCTGCTTGGCCATCCATCTCACAATCATACAAAGATACGGCACTTACAATGTAGTCAATCTCTCTTGGTGTTAGTCTCCTAACTTTTCTCGTTATTACTTTTTTTCTAGGCATAGCCTCTTCTCCTAATTGTAAATTAATATTTTGTTACTCACATGACAATAGTAACGAATTACATAAATGTTTGCAACTATTTGTAAAAAGATGTAATCTGTTCTGCGTGAAACAACTAGGAGAAAAAATGAAACAATTAAAAAGGTATTCTTTTCACTTCCAATCGGAACTTCATCCAGAAGTAATCCGTTGGCGTTACACGGACGAGGCCGACCATGCAGCGAACTACCATAAGACGTTCAAGCCTAAAGTGTCGGACTTAATTATATTAACCAAACTTCCGAAGCAGTTAAGTCGTGATATTCGACGAGAGTTGTTAGCGGATATTTTAAGGGAGAACTAAAATGAATGGACCTAAACCTATATCGGATTTTATCTATCCAGTTATGAAAGATATTTTTATGCGTTATCTGATGAACAAACATCAAAAGCCGTACAAAGATATACAAGTTAAAGATTTATCTGACAAAGATTTACTTAGATGGAAAGACATCGAAGCTATCAACAACGTAAAGTTGGGCGTTTACTTGGGCGACGTTAAGAGAAATATAGTAAATTAATTATATGGATAAAAAGACAGAGCTGGACTTTGAACCTTGGGAAGTGGCTCGTGCATGGCGGTTGATTTGTAACGACGAAATAGAAAAGCGTGAAGATCAACTGCCTAGCAAAGATAACCCAAAAGATAGAGAGGAGCTCTTAAAAGAGATAGATGCTTTGCATGAGTTAGCTGATCAAGCTAACGAGCGAGCAAACGAACTAATAGAAGTTTTTAGGAGAGAGCATGGATTTAAAAGACGCATATAAGAACTGGCAAGAGAACTGTCCAGACGATGTGATGGGAAAACCACGCCCAAAACGATGGGCATTAAAACTTAAATTACATAAAAAAAGAAAAAAGAAGACGAATGAAAACATATCATCTTAGGGTTACTAGAAAACAAGTTAAATACTGTAGCGTAACTACAAAATCCTTAGAAGAAGCTATAGCTCAAGCTGATTATCAAATGCTTGTAAATCCGCCTACAGAAATTGATGGAACTATAAAAGAAACTAAATCTTATGAACTGGTGGAATTATCTAGCGAACCTATGGTGATTGAACCATACAATGAGTTTATTAAAGAGGAGAATGACAATGGCTAAAGAGTACGATATAGGAGTATGGGATATACAATTCTATAAAGTAGATAAAAATGGTATGGAACTGCAAAACCCAGATGGATCAGTCAAACTATTTCAATTAAAAGAAGATGATAAACTTGATATTGGTTATAACTTTTTCATCAGAGATTTTGTTGAAATTTCAAATATAAAAGAAAACGAATTAGTGGAGATACCTAATGCCTAGAAAAAAGAAAGAAATATCCAAAAGACAAAAGGTGTTTAACTTTGTCAGTAAGGTTATAGATTTTGTTCAACTTAAATGGAGAATGACAACCAAGGCAACGATAGCCGTGGTTGGATTGTGTTTGTTTATTTATGTAGTATTCTTTTGGATCGACACAGTACAAGAAATAAGATTTGAAATTATTTATTTTTAATGCCTAAAATACCGCCTATAAATCTTATGGGCGATAAAGATTACGATTTCGTCAAAAACATCTATCTGACGATGAAGACGTTTATGCCTGAGAACACGATTATGGAGCTCAGATCACATTGGCGTGATAACAAACGTGCGCTAGATATTATGAAGCGCATGAATCCTGAGCTCTATGAGCAGCTGATTGAAGATTTTAAGGTGCGTAAAGCTGAGATAGCGGAACGTAACTTTGGTAAAAAGGAAGAAAATCTAAGCGAAGATGTTAATGTCGTCCGGGGCAATAAAGTTACCAACAGGCCCGCCCAACGCAAACGAGGGTAAGCCTTCTTCCAAAATCTTCTGTTTCATTTCTGGCGTGATGCGGATGATGTTGGCGTTGGCTTTAGCTATTTCGTCAGCGCTGTAACTTACAGGTGAATCTTCATAAAAAGTTCTTGGCGCACCAAAAGTATCTTCTAAATCTAAACTACCTTTCTCAAACTTACCGCCGTATTTGTTAGCCAGCTTTTTCATGGCTGATGGGATTTTTTGGTCGTATAAAGTTTCATAAAATTTTTCGTATTGATCTGTGTATCTCGTTTTAATTGCTGTAGAGGTAGATACGGATATTGTGTCTTTGCCTTCGTCAATGGCTTCCTTAACCAGATGTTTGATAGACATAGCGTGCCAATCGTCTTTGTAGGGGTAATTAGGAGCTAAGTCTAAATACTTTTCTCCTGTTTCATTGGCACCTCTAATTGCGAAAAGTAAATTATCGAATTTGTCACTATCAGCAATACTGAAACCCAAGTTGTCTTCTGCAAACCTTAGAAAATCATAAAAATGCGTTTCTCTCACACGACCTCTAGTATTCTTCATGTTGTCGTAAAACCTATCTATATTTTGTTGAACAATTTTTTTTACGCCTTCTGGGGTAGCATCACTAAAAGGTATAGCGCTGTTTATAAGGTAAGAGTTGCCTTCTACGTTAATTTTAGGAACATAAGAACTCATGTATTTTTCTATGATGGGTTTTACTCTATCAACTTGTTCTCCTAATTGTTCCTCTTTTGCTTGCATTTTTCTTTTGAATAAATCTTCGTTTTCTTGAGTTCTATATCCGTCTCTGGAGCCTTTTTGATGTAAGTCTGATTGCAGCTCGTCAACGTGTAAGCTGGTACTGCCGTCGGCTAGTTTTCTATCGCGAACCAGAGCATGAGCAATGTAATTACCGCTTGGGTTTAAACCAGAGTGAGTAAGTTGATGTGTGTCAGGTGCATTTTCGTAATTAAAAGTTATTTCACGATAATTGTTTCCTCCCGGTAGGTTTTCGTCTATGAAATTTTTGTAGGTGGTGCCTGACAACGGATCTGCTTCACCAGCTATGCGTAAAGGATCACCTCCTTCTTCTAAAGCGTTTCGTAATTGTATTTGAGCTTCTGCTTCACTAAAAATAGGCGCTTCTGTAGAAATTTCTTCACCACCCACGAAAATTTTGAAGCCATTTTCTTTATTTCCAACTGCATAAGAGTTTTCAGGTAAATTTACTGTGTAGGGACCTTCTACATTGGCTCTTATCACTTTGGTTGGATCTTGCTTATACACTGCCATAGCGTAGTCTGCTACAACGCCATCGAGATCTACAATGTCGTCTACAGAGTCTACTTGTCCCGTGTCTGAGATTTCATTTGCATGGTCGATTAACCAACTCAGACTATCATTAATCTCATCAATGTTGTCTTCGTAGACGTCAAAAGTATCAGCAATCTCGGAATCCAAATCATCTAAAATGGGTTTTAACAAATCAGATCCGTCTGTTGGATTTTTTGTGACTGTGGTGGTGTCAAAACTTACCAAAGGCGAACCGCCTTCATCATAACGTATATCTTTAGTAACCATTACTTGGTTTCCGCTCACACCCTCAGCGACTTCTCGTACGGATGCGTTTGGATTGTTGGCGATAAATTCATCGATGCCGAGGAACTCTAGTTCTTTTGGTTTTACACCTTTGTTGGCGTTAGCCGATAACCATTCAGTAATCTGTTTACCTTGCAGATTGGGTGGTGCTTTCGATATAAGTGCTTCGAGGCTCGGAGAAACGAAGCCTTGGGAGTCTTTGGCAAAATTATTAATATCTTGTTGGATTTGTTCTGCGCGGAGTGCTTTAATGCCTTTTTTGTCTGCTTTCGTAGCCGCTCTAGCAACAGCACCTAAAGTAGCTATGCCTTTCGGTAAATTAGCCATAAAAGGACTCGTTGCGTACAAGACATCACCCGCAGCTCCTACTGCCTGTAGTGGTGCAAATACATATCGGTCTATACCGCCAGCTCGTATGTTCTCGGCTATACTTGGCATAGGTTCGCCTGAAAAAGCATCTATGAGCTCTACATCCGACGATGGGAACTCAGGAAATTGTCCTGCTGCGTCAATAAATCCTGATCCTGGCGCAAACATCGCTGATAAATAAGCGGATTGTGCCGGGGTGGGTGTAAATTGTTCCTGAGCTGCACGGATAGCCTCAAGTTTTTGTTTATCACGCTCCACGGCTCGCATGGATTGATCCGCAATAAAATCGCGTAGCGATCCGAATACGTTTATGTCGTCAGTAGCCACGAAAAAAGTCTACCACAAGGGACGTTTATCGAAAAGGCGGCCCCGTAAACCAAGCAACGACAACAAAACGCTCGCCTTTTGTAATTGGTTTGACCTTGTGACTCAAAAAGGAGCTGAAAATGACCGCTTCACCCTTTTCTGGACGCGTGCATCTTTCATACTCGCTAGAACGGAAACATATTTCGCCCCCTTCGTACTCTTCGTTCAAAAGGAGGCTCATACTTATCTTGCGAGTAGCAGCTGTGCCATTAGGACCTATATCCATGTGGTATTCATAACCCTTAGAAGGCGCTTTGTAGGTAATTATTTGTGCTTTTTCGATACCATTTATGTCGTATTTGAAGTATTTGTTGGCTGAAAAAGCGATTTTGTTAAGAATCCTATACAAACGCGTCTGTTTTTCGTCGATGTAGCGTATTTCTGCATCCCGGACACCTTTTTCTTCCTTTTCTTCGCCTTGACTGTGTATTTTTGCGGGTTCAGGTTCCGTTTCAACCAAATAATCTAAAAATGAATCAGTCTCTTCTTCGGAAACTAGCAAGCTTGTAACCCCATGCTTGGGTAAACTAGGTGTCTTCGTCGGCATGGTAGTTAAGCGTGAGCTCTTCACCAGGGCGGATTGCTCGCATCGTGTAAATGTGGAATATTCTGTAATCGTCCCAATCCATTTCCTCAATCAAACAACAGTTAGGATTTGTAGAATGATTAACAAAGCCACCTAATGGCGTTCGTATGTAACCTTGTATGATTGGAACCTTGATATGAGTCATACCAAGATCTATGTGGCCATCGATTTTGTCTTTCGCAAAGACACCTGAGCCTTCTATATCACTTTCGCGGACTTCAAGGGAATTTGGCAGCGGTTTGTAGTAAAACTTATTAAATTGGTAAGTCATAAACCAATTACTGTTTGTGCTTTCGCAGCTGTTGTTGTCTTATCCATTCGTAAATTTGTTTTTTAGTTTTAATAGGTCTTTGTTGTTGCTGTTTCATAATCTCTCCACAATGCGTAATGTGAATATTGTAAAGAGTCTATCTTAATCATGGCAAAAACAACTCATACCATCGTCTCCGAACATGTCTATAAATTGATCTGGCTCTTTCGATATATCAACCAGCTCAATATAAGGCGGCCTATCTTGTCTAAATTTGGCTGTGGAAACTTCTCTATCGTGCTCTTCGTATGATCTTTTAACTAATTTTGTCTCTTGTTCAATCCACCAATCAGCCAAATCTGGTCGCTCTTTCAAGATACTGGTTATAGTTTTCATGCCTTTCAGATAGCAAAGGTCACAATTACCAGCTAACGTCTTACCTCCATGATTAGGCAAATTTAGATCAAAGTTACTTGCCTCCCAAAACTTAAATACATCTTGAACTGTTACTTTCGCATCGTATAAAGGCATCAATGATTCCCAAGGATTAACGTCTCTTTCATTTGCACTAAATTGTTTGCCGACACGACGAGGTTCGTCATAGCGTAGACCGAGGACGTTATACCAATCTTTATAACCTCTTTCTTTCATAAATCGTTTCATAGGCATTATTTTCAGCTCTGAGGTGCAAAAACGTGTGACTGGATTGGGTAACATCTTTTTTCGATCGATTAGCGCTGTGAAAGGCTCCCCTTTACGACTCGCTGTTTCGTAGGTAACTTCCTCAGTGCGATAAATAGGTCTTTCGTCATAAATACGCATTTCCAACCAATGTATTTTTACGTCCCAATGTACGCCACAATCGTTTACAAAATCCAAAGTTTCAGGCATTTCCTTCCCGGTATTGGCAAAAGTTACATAAATATCGTTTGGTAAGGATCCACCATGCGCTTGTAAAATATGATAAAGCATATAAGCGGAAGTACGACCGCCACTAAAACTAATAAGGGCAGGACCATCTATTTTATAAGGATTCATAAGAGCTCCAATTTTTTTTTAAAGTATCAAGCCAGTCTTCGATAGACATTATGCAAATCTTATCGTTTTCTTTTGGCCAATCTAGGTTGATTGCATATAGCGGTATACACACGCGCACAGGTTTTCGATTGAATTTGAATATAAGAACCGGGATATTGTCGCCTGAGCTTTCGCAAACTTGATTCCACCAGGCAGATTTGAGCCAGTCGCCTTCTTTGTAGTGCTTACATTCAACCGCATGGTTAGGGATGTTGAGATCGCATAAATCTTTTTGCTGGTATTGATCGAGGTTACGTTTGGTTTCGTATTCGATACCATTCTCTCGGAAGAAACCATTGAGAATTTTGGCAATATCACGCTCAAACTTGGCTCCTTTGTTTCTGCTATTGATAGGCATTGCAAGAGTGTCTCAAAATTTGCACAAAATTACAATCCAAAGGAATCATTTTTTTTGGTGATCTTATGTGTAAAACCTAGTTATAACTACAACTGCTACGCGCTGCCCGAAAACCTTGGGGTAGGGGTCCCTGGCTAATCAAATGCCAGGAAAAAAGCGGTTCTTAGGGACTCCAGATTGTTATGCGTTCCTATTGTGAGCACGAGTTATACATAGTTGCACAAGATTATAATTACGAATATGCAGAAAAAAGCTAATAAAATCAATAACTTACAGCATTTTGATTTTTTTTTCTCAGATTTTTTTTCTCGGCGCAAAAGACCGCCGAAAGCAAGTTGTAATATCTATTTATCCTTGGGCGAGTAGTCGTCTGTATTAGCTCCCAAAAGCTGGCTCAACCTCTCTTTGATATCGTCTCTGGACATCTTCTCCAAGTTCGCATTTATGTTTATATTTTGAGATCTATTTATTGATAATCCGCCGAGCTGGTTTAGTTCTTTAATGGCCGAAACGGCTGCATTGAACTGTCCGTTCTCGTACGCTTTTTCCATCACCTTCCACAACATTGTCCCGGTTTTCTGTGGCGTGATCGCAAACTTTTCTGCGAGCTCTTCTTGCTTGATCCTGATTGCCTTAACCACATTCGGAAAGTCCTTACCATTTAACAGCTTGTTAGCAGACTGACTTGGAAACTCATACCCAGCTCGTCTGGCCGCTTCGCTTTGACCGCATGCACCTTCGGTATAGTGCCAGACAAAGCTCGCTTGCATTTCTGTTAAACCATGTTCTTCGTCCCTAGTGAATTGCTCTGGAGTATCGACTAATGGTTCTTTTGGTTTTCTTGGTCTTCCCATAATTCAATTTCAATTATAAACAGTGTATATAGGGTAGTGTATAGCTATTTCTAAATACCCTAAATGCAACCCATAAGAATACGATCTTATGGCTTACACTAAACACTCTCTTTACTTTACTATACACTATACCCTTATATCTCTAATAACCAAGTAAATAAAGGCTTTTTTAGAGTGTATAGCACACCTTTACTATACCCTTTCACTATACCCTTCTACTATAAACTTACACATACATATACATATTTATACAACTATTCGCACATATAAGCACAATCCACCACCACACCCCACAACACCCAACGGCCCATGACAGTGTACTATGCACTGTTTTTATTCTTTCTCTCCTCTTCTAATATAGCCATGCCTATATGATAAATAATCTGAGGCACGATTGAATTACCCAATGCTTTAAGTCTGTTGACTCGATCAGGTATGTTCTCTGCAATCCTTGGAATGTTGGGTTCTACTCTGAATCCTTGATGTCCGTCCAACCTGGAGGATAACCCATCAACCACTCTACCCAAGCTGGGTTCAGCGTACCCATCTGACGAGCTGTTGGCGCACTCCATATCATTGGTTGCCCAGATTTCTGTATCTCCTTTGTAGGCCAAAACTTCACGAACCGATCTAGACTCACGCTTTTGCCTGTCATTGGATTCAATCTCTCTTTGCTTGTTGACTTCCTCTCTATGTGATCGCTCGCTGTTGGTGTTGGCATCATTTTTCGTGATTTTACCGATGATCCAAACTCTATCTCTTCTGTGGGGAGCTTCGACACCGCAAGCTGGAATAATAAACGATTGCGTGGCGTAACCTTCGGTTTCCAAGTCAAGACACACATCGTCGAGTGCCACGTTGACGAAGCCACCAACATTTTCGACAATGACCAAAGTGGGTTTTTTGCGCTTAATAATTTCATACATGTACGGCCAGAGGTGTCTGTCGTCTTCCTTGCCTTTTTTCTTGCCTGCAAAACTGAACGGCTGACAGGGGATTCCTCCACAGATAAGGTCAAATTCTTGTATAAGTCTTGTTGGTTCATTTCCAATCTCCTTTAAATCTTCATATATCGGAACATTAGGCCAATGTTTGTTTAATACTTTACGACAAAATTCATCATTCTCACAAAAAGCCACAGTATCAAAACCACCTGTAGCCTCTAATCCTAGGCTGAACCCCCCTATTCCTGAACACACGTCTAATACCTTAATCATTACCAAAACCGCCGCTGAACCCACCACTGTCTTCCTCGACCGGGGTGTAATCTAGATCATAAATCTTCTTACCATTACTTCTGCGCGGTTCGATGCCTCTTTCGTGTAAGACACGACTCGCTTCCTTAAAGTCTGGCATCCTTGGGGATTTGATCCCCAAATCGCGCAACAGCTTTGTCATTTGTACTGGCTTTGCATAATCACTATTAAAATTAACGTGTTCAAGGATTAAATCTTCTACACTAGATTGCGTACGATAAGCCTCGTTACTCTCTTGCAAGAGCTCTCGCTCATCAGGTGATAAAAACCAATTTTTTTGACCAGGGACGTACATCGTGTCCTTCACCTGTGCCCAAAGCTGTTGCATGTTCACACCATGATTGACGTTGATATCTTTTACCGCGAGAACCCAAAATCTACGATTACCCGACGTGTCCGTCAAAAACTCTCGCGCATTAACACTGGCATAGAAAGCGGTGCGCCTTTGATAAGTTGTGAAGGCTCGGTCATACGGCAACCTGAGTTCATCCGTCTTCGCTGTTACAAACGCTTTCAGCTGGTCTATGTCCGACTTCTTGAACGTGGACTCGATTTCGCCTAACTCCACAATCCAATGGCTAACCGCCCGCTTAACGCTGTCTTTATCACTTGGATTCAAGGTTGCACCTTCTAACAGCCAACCTTTATTGTAGTCACACAGTCGTTTAAACCATAAGGTTTTACCGAGTCCTTGTGCACCTTGCAATACCAATATACCTTCAAGCTCCACACCATTCTTTTCGTAAGCTGCTGCGACACACGATATGAGCCATTTTTTTAGTAGCATTTCTTTGAGCTGGGACGACTCCTCGGTAGTAAGCGAGTCCATAAAAATAGGCAATCTATCCACACCATCCCATCGCTCACTATCTATCCACTCCTTAACAGGATTGTATTCTCTGGCGAGAACCTTGAGATAGTCTCTGACTTTAGTGTGTGGGATTCCCATGTTGATACACCGATCTTCTATCTCGATTAGACTAGCCTCTTCGTGCATATCGGCGATGAACTCCATGTTGGGTATGTCTATCTCCAACTTCTTCTTAATGACGTTGTAGCGCACATCCACACCATGCACTGTCAGTACACCGCCAATGTTGTCCTTGGTGTTTAGAAATCTACCGCTTGCGTTGCGCTGAAAGTCATACTCAACCGGGACATCGATATTTTGTAGGATAACCTCACCTTCCAACGCTTCTTCTGTAGCGTGGTCGTTGTAATCACCCTTAGTCTCAGGCATTTGGACTTCGGCATAGCCACCGCTCTTTTGTATAAACGACGCAGCTTTTTTTGCCTCTATCTCGCCTGTATTACTATCGTCATTGTCTGCGACGAATATGTGTTTATGGTTGGGGAAGTATTGATACATGACTTCCGCTACTTTGATTAAGTTGTAAGCATCGAACGCCACGACGACAGGTTGGGAGCGGTCAGCGTATATAGATGCTGCGGTTGCATAGCCTTCGGCGTAATTTAAGCTATCGCTTGTTTTGAATATTTCTCTACCGAGAAGAAAAAAGCTACCGCTTTTTTTGGAACCAGTAAGAAAACGCTTTTCTCCTTCGTCGCTGATGTACTGTAAGCCAACGATTGTTCCTTGTCCGTCTTTGAGCGGTATGACTAAGTTCTCGTGTTTGTCTTTGCGTAAGCCATACGATAAGACTTGCTTTTTTTCCAAATAAGGATGCCTCTCTACCTCGTCACATTGATCCCAGATAGACTGAGCTCTCAAAGCTGCTTGCGTGTACTTCTCCTGGCTTTTTACTTCGGCTTGTCGTCTGAGCTCCTCAATCTCAGCTTTCTGTTCTTTGGTCATGCGGTAGTTTTTACTATTCTCAGGCTTCCAGGTCGCCGTGGGTTGATCAGCGCTTACTCGATAATCGCCGATGCGGCCGAATGGGGAGGATTGATCCAGCCATGCTTGGTACCAACCCACGAGCTTCCTTTGATTGCCGATGTTGATGTATGCTCGACCAACAGAGCCATCGGTTATCAAACCTTTTTTGGGATCAGGTTCGTAGCCATTGTTGGCTAAGAAGTCCCGGAATTGAGAGATGTAATCTTTAGTAAATGGTTTGCTTTTGTCCTTGGTTGGTCCTGTGATTTTTAATGACATCAATCATTCCTTAAATTTTGGTGTTTGCTTTGCTTTGCAAAAGTCTGTAGGATATTATCCAAATTTATTATTATTTGCAAACACATTAGGAGTAAAGTATGAGTTTAACAATTAGCGAAGGGGGAGGCACGGACTTTCCTAAATTAGAAAAAGGTATTTATTTAGGAACTTGTTTTAGGATAGTAGATCTAGGGACCAGCGACCAAACTTACGGCAAAGAGGTTAGTAAGAAAACTAGGTTGTGTATAACCTTCGAGATCGTTGAGGCTGTTGATCCAAACACAAATGAAACCTTGATGGAGGATGGAAGACCTTATGCAGTATCAAAAACTTACACAGCATCTTTGCATGAAGCTGCGGCATTGAGAAAACATTTGGAGTCTTGGAGAGGTAAGAGCTTTACCGATGAAGAGTTGGGTGGTTTTGACGTAACAGATTTATTAGGTTGTACTGCAAGAATAGAAGTAGGCCACACTGAGGCATCGGCTGAACATGCAGGTGGTAATCCAAAGATATTAAATCTGCAAAGACCTGATGGTGGTGTGCAAAAAGTAGCCACCAAGAATGAACAACAAGCGTTTGACTTAGCCGTATACTGTGAGGAGTTTAAAGGAAACCAATCGGCAGAATCAAAAGCTATGTGCGATATTTTCGATGGTTTGGCGACTTGGCAACAAGCAGACATTGAGGAGAGCTACGAGTACAAAGCAGCCAATGAAAGTGGTTCTGTCCCAACACAAACGGCAAGTCCATCTGCGGTAAGCGATAATTTAGAAACCATATCCGAAGAGACATCGGAACCTAAAAACGACGATATACCATTTTGAGTTCTCGGTGGGTAGCTATTCTCCTAATGTCTCACACGATCGGTCTGTAGCTACTCACCACCCTTCCATGTATATAAATAAAGCACAACAAATTGCAGAGCTCTTAGACCAAAAAGGTGAGGACTACAACAGTCCAGATAACTTTTTTGTTCAGTTAGCTAACGCTTGGAGTGGTTTGTTGGGTATTGAACTAACACCCTCACAATGTTGTGCAATGATGATAGTCTTTAAATCGTGTCGTATTATTAACAATCCCGGACACAAAGACACGGCTGACGATTTGGTTGGTTACTCTTTAATTATGACAGAGCTCGTCAAAATACAAGAACAAGATGAATGACGTTAAGACAAAACAAGAATCGGCAATCTGCTGCCGACACTTTGGTAGGTCAAATACACCAAGGCGAACAACTTGTTATGGATTATGAGGAAGAGTCTCTAGCTCCTTTTGTTAGAATCGTTGAGAGCTTGGCAACGGCTTATTTAAGGAATTTTGTCGAGCAAACAAAATCTCCGTTAAGACCAAAAAAAATCACCATGGAAAAACTGTGGTCAGTTCACAGCTTTGCAGCTGACTATAACCCTATCCATGACCATTTAACAACAGCTCCTATGGGAATATCTTTCACTACCTGGACAATGGTTCCAAAACAAATAAGAGAAACTGACGATGGTCGTGTGAATCTTTACAACAATTCTGGGGCGATAGATGGCTTCATAAATTTCACTTATGGTTTGAATCAAACATCTGATCCTGAACGACTTAGGCCGTCGCAATCCAGATACATAATGCCTCAACCGGGCAAGTTGTTGTTGTTCCCTTCTTGGATGCAACACACTGTATACCCTTTTTTTGGAGAGGGTGAACGCAGAACTGTAGCTGGAAATTTAAGTTGTTTTGATTTAACGCAAGAGGAAATAGAAAATTTAAAATGATGTCAGCAAAATCATCAACCAAAGGTTTACAAGTCATATATTCGTGTGACGAATGTTCAACCTCTGTTACTGAGGAAGATGGTTTATGGGTAGTGAAAAACAACAAATCTATTTGCAAATCTTGTTACAAAATATGGAGAAAAAATGAAAGAGTTTAAAGAAGGTGTATATGAAGACTTGTCTTATGATGATTATGCAGAAATACCAGCTTTCAGATCTCACGATCTAACGTCGGTTATAAAATGTCCATTCAGTTGGAAATACAGAAAGGGATTGGAACAAACGCCAGCTCTTTTAGAAGGGCGAGTGCAACACACAGTCTTTTTAGAACACCACAAGTTTGACGATGAGTTTGTCATACAACCTAATGTAGACAGAAGAACTAAGGTAGGCAAAGCAGACTATGAAGACTTCCTAGCGACTGTAGGCAATCGCACACCAATATCTCAAGATTTATACGATGTATGTATGAAACGTCGTGAGGTCGTAAAAGATTACATACCTAAAGAAACCGATAAAGTGGAGCTGACTTTGGTGTTTGAGTGGCATGGTGCACCTTTCAAAGCGAGAATGGATTGGTACGATAATGAGTATGTATGGGACTTAAAGACGTGTCGTGATGCGTCTCCTCGTGGTTTCAAAGGTGCTATTAATTCGTTTAATTACCATCAACAAGCGTCTCTCTATATCGATGCAGCAAAGGCATGTGGACTGACTGCAAAAGGTTTTAACTTCTTGGCTCAAGAAAAACAGGATCCTTACCCTTATGTAGTTTATACACTATCAGACGAAGCGTTAAAGTATGCACAAGCAAGAAACGAACAAGCACTTGCTTTGATACAAGATTGCTCTATAAACGACGACTATAAGCCTTACAACTGCGAAGGCATACAAGAGGTAGGACTGAAAGATTTATATTAAAAAAAAGGTGGCTATTGCCACCTTCTTTTGATTGTTCTTTTTACATTCCAATACAATTCCAATATCCACTTGCACGAACAAACTGTTTTGTACGAGTGAAGTTTTGTTCAACTTCTAATGGACTTCCACATACAAAGGCAACTGCATCTGCATACCTATCAAAATCTTTTGGGTTGATAACTGCAAACAATTCATCTTTCCAATGTATATCGACTTTTTCAGATTTTTTTCTACCTAACTGTTTTAGGTGGTAATACTTATTGGCTAGTTGATAAAACTCTTCAAAAGATTTTCTTCTTTCATCAGAGGTGTATTCAACAGGTTTTTTGAATTTAGGATTTTTTTCTAATTTTAAAGTCATTGTCTTCTCCTTACTTTCTGAAATAAACTTTCTTAGCATCGTCAAGAGACAATGTATTAAGCACAACAGGATTTACCAATGTCGTATCTTTTGCGATAGCATCGGTAACTCCACCAATAACCTCTGTCTTACCTATGCCTTTGTATTTTGAAAATTTCCACTCCCAAACTTCACCTTCTTCGCAACTATCGTCCATAACGATAACGCTTTTGTTAAGTAAGTTTTTAAGGTGCTTGTTGTCTAAGAACTCAGTGACTAAATTAGATATGTGCATATCTAAATCTGTGTCATGCTCCTTATCATCAAACATACTCCACTTAGGTAGATTTGCTCTGCACCACTCATCTAACTCTCTTTCGGTTTTCATATCGAAGTCATATTCGTGGCAGCCGCCAGTCCCTCTATTAGATACTCTACCAACCCTCTTACCATCTACATAAAGACTCGCTTCAAAGCAGTATGTTTCTTCGCTCATGCTCTCGTAGTGTTTTACGTTTTTTAATGTGATTTGCATTTTTTTCTCCTTTATTTTGTTGTTAATTAAATGTCTCACATGACTAATATACTAAAATTTATAACTATTTGCAACTATTTACTTACAATAATAACAAAATAATTTAAGTTAAATTTTCGTATTGTTCGATGATTCTTTGTCTGTCGTTCAGCCAAAAAACCAAAAGGTATCTGTCGCCTGATTCGACTGGCAGACCTTTGTGTAGATTAGTGAAGCTAGGGAATATGAGTGCGTGGCCTGTGGGTAAGGGAGCTACCTCACCATAATTATGAAACGCGGTTCCACCGCCCTTATACTTGCCAGTATTCAACGGAACCACCACAGATATATCCGCACTATCGTCGTGGTGCCAAGAACCTTGTTTCTTATCTCTAAGGTTGTAGTTGGCTATCTGTATGGTCGAGGGTTC
>LULW01000346.1_pt1 | contig 17325 bp, 15 predicted proteins | sample 729531 | NCBI WGS metagenome assembly LULW01 (sample SAMN03860279, study PRJNA289734) | marine metagenome | biome: seawater column; feature: ocean; material: water; isolation source: Red Sea water column Station 108 - depth 10m | place: Saudi Arabia: Red Sea | collected 2011-10-15 | depth 10 m | reverse complement strand
GGTCGTCCGGCACCCCGAAGGCGCGGCGATCGGGCCGGTCAGCGCGCGCTGGACCGGCCCCGGCCTTCACCTGATCGTCGGGCCGAGCGGATCGGGCAAGACCAGCCTCCTTCGCGCGCTCATCGGGCAGGTGCCCGTGGAGTCGGGCCGCCTTTACGCCGACGATGCCGCGATCGACCCGCGCGCGCTTGCTCCGCTGTGTGGCTGGGCAGGGCAGCGGCCCTTGCTGTTGCCCGGCAGCCTGCGCACCAACCTGCTCGTTGGAGGGTCGAATGTGGGCGACGCCGCGATCATCGCCAAGCTCGACGCGCTTGGCCTTGCATCGCTGATCGCCGCACGCGGCGGTGGGATCGACTGGGTTGTCGACGACCGCGGCAGCGGCCTGTCGGGTGGCGAGCGGCGGCGGATCGGTCTGGCGCGCGCGCTCCTGTCGGCGCGCCCGCTGCTGCTGCTCGACGAGCCGACCGCCGACCTCGACGCCGCGAGCGCTGCGCGCGTCGTCGTGGTGTTACAGGCCGCTGCGATGACCCGGACGGTCATTGCCGCAACGCATGATCCGGCGCTGATCGCCTTGGCGGATAGCGTGGTCGAAATCGGATGATTGAGGCGTTGCTCCGATCCGCGCGCGCGGGCCAGCGCCGCGCGGTGCTGCTGGGCATGGCGGCCGCTGCGGTCGCTGCGCTGTCGGCGATCGGCCTGCTCGCAGTGTCGGGCTGGTTCCTGACCGGCGCGGCAATTGCCGGCCTTACCGGCGCCGCGGCGGTCAAGGCGTTCAATTATCTGGTGCCCAGCGCCGCCATCCGCGGGCTGGCGATCCTGCGGACGCTGTCGCGCTATGGCGAGCGGCTGTTCAGCCATCAGGCGATGCTGTTCGCTCTCGCCGAGGTGCGCGCCGCCCTGTTCGCGCGGCTGATCGCGGCGCCGCCGGCGACGGCGCTGCTCCATAATCGCGGCGATGTTGCGGCGCGGCTGGGCGGCGATGTCGAAACGCTGGAGGAGGCGCTGCTGCGCACCACGCTGGTGCCGTCGGGCATTGCGACGCTGGCGGGGACGATGCTGCTGATGGCGCTCGCGGGCTGGGCCGCTGCAGCGGCCTTGCTGGGCGCCGCGGGGGCAAGTTTCGCAGTCGCGCGCCGGATCGGGCGCGATCGGATCGCCCCTGCGCTCGACGCCGAAAGCGCAGCGCTCGGTGCGCTCAAGCGATGCTATGTCGAACTGGCGGCCGGGGGCGACGATATCGCGGTCTATGGGCTTGCCGCCGGCGTGCGCGCGGCAATCGCGGCGGCCGAAGCGCCGCTCCACCGCGCCCGCGCCGCGATAGCCGACGCCGACACGATCCTGTCGATCGTCCATTGGGGCCTGACCGGCGCGGCGGTTGCCGCAATTGTCGCGCTGTCGCCCGCGAGTGCGCCGGTTATTGCGCTCGCTGCGCTTGCGGCGACCGCCGCGATGGAGATCGTCGGCGGCCTCGCCCGGCTCGACATTCAACGCTGGAAGAGCCGCGGCGCGCGCGCGCGGCTCGATGCGATGTTTCCGGACGCCGCCGCCCCGGCGAGCGACGGCGCGCCGGCGCAGCCGATCGTCGAACTGGCGGTCGCGGGCGCCCTGCACCGCATTGTTCCGGGCGACCGCGTTCTGCTCGCCGGGCGGTCGGGGAGCGGCAAGACGCGGCTGCTCGAAACGCTGACGGGGCTGCGCGACGATGCGCCCGAAGATGTGCGGATCGGCGGATTGCATGCGGCAGGCTTGCCGCTCGCGGCGCGGCGGTCGCTGTTCGCGCTCGCGGCGCAGGATGTGGCGATGATTGCGGGCAGTGTGGCCGACAATCTGTCGCTCGCACGGCCGGGCATCACGCGCGACGAGATGCAGGCGGCGCTGACCGTTGCCTGCCTTGACGATGTCGTTGCGCAATTGCCCGGTGGGCTCGACTGCTGGCTGGGCGACGACGGCGCGCGGCTGTCGGGCGGACAGCGCAAACGGCTGTCGCTGGCGCGAGCGCTGCTGGCGCAGCGGCCGTTCCTGCTGCTCGACGAACCGAGCGAAGGGCTCGACGGCGCGACCGAAGCACGGCTGATCGCGCGGCTGGGGGGCTGGTTTGCGGAGACGGGAAGCGGGTTGATCCTCGTCAGCCACCGCCCCGCGATGCGGGCGCTTGCCACGCGTCAGATCGAGATCGACGGCGATCGCGGCTAGCGCAAAATTCTCGCGAAATGGGCGGCGCTGGCGGAGGCGTCGCGGGTGCTTGTCGTCGCGGCGGGACTGGCGCCGAACTGGTCGGCAAGCGCGCGGACGGGCGCGAGCGCTTCGGGTTTCAGGCGGTAGAAAATCTGCTTCGCCTCGCGCCGCGTTTCGACGATCCGCGCGTTGCGCAGCACGCCGAGTTGCTGGCTGAGCAGCGGCTGGCCGATGCCGGTCGCGCTTTCGATCTGCCCCACGGCAAGCTCCTGATCGCGCACGGCGAAGATCAGCTTGAGCCGCACCGGATGCGCGAGGACGCGCAGCAGTTCGACCAGATCGTCGTCGATGAGCGCCTCGCCGGTCATCGCGCCGTGACATCCTTCGCGAGCGTGTAGAACCAGCCGGTGGGCTTGTCGGCCGCGAGCACGCCTTCGGTGGCGAGTTCGGGCGGGACGAGGAGGTCGTCGCCGGGCTGCCAACCTTCGGGCGTCATCGCCGACCCGTCGCTCGTGCGCTGGAGCGCCGCGACGGTGCGCAGCATCTCGTCGACCGAGCGGCCGACGGTCAGCGGATAGATGGTCAGCGCGCGAACGACGCCGTCGGGATCGATGAAAAAGGCCGCGCGCACCGTCGCGGCGCTGAAGGACTGGGCGTCGACCATGCCGAATGCGTGCGCGATTTCGAGCGAGGGGTCCTCGACGATCGGGAAGGGGATGGCAACGCCCAAGTCGTCGCGCAGCGCGCGGATCCATGCAAGGTGCGAAAAAAGGCTGTCGATCGAATGGGCGAGTAGCGCGCAATCGAGTTCGGCAAAGCGATCGGCTGCGCGTGCGATGGCCAGAAATTCGCTGGTGCAGACAGGAGTGAAATCGCCGGGATGCGAAAAGAAGAGCAGCCATCGGCCGCGATAATCGCTCAGCCGCACCGGTCCGGCGGTGCTGCGCGCGATGAAATCGGGCGCGGTGTCGCCGATGCGGATCGGGCGCGCTGCGGGCCGGTTGTCGCTGTCGTCGGGCATCGGGATTCCTCTGGGAGCTTCCTCTCGCTCGACAGCGATCATATATAATTCATAATATCGTGTAAATGTTATATGCGGTCAGCCGAACATGGCCCCTGCGCTGTGGCAGAGCATATAGGCCGCGACGACGAGGACGAGCAGCGCGAATAGCGTGTTGAGCCGTCCGGTTCGGGCCGACAGGCGCTGCGCACCCTTGAGCCCCAGCCAGCTTCCCAGCGCGCCGCCCGCGATGAACAGCCCGGCGAGCTGCCAGTCGACGAGGCCCGACCAGGCATAGTTGGCGGCGGTGGTGAGCCCGAAGGCAGTTACCGCGACCAGCGAGGTGCCGACCGCGTTGATCATCGGCATTCCCGTCGCGGCGACGATGCCGGGGACGATCAGAAAGCCGCCGCCGATGCCGAAAAAGCCGCTGAACGCTCCGCTGCCGAGGCCGTAGCCGAGCAGGCGCGGGGCATTTTCGCGGCTGATCCGGACCGCGGGATCGCCGACCTGGCCGCGCTTGCGCAGCATGATGACCGCGATGACGACCATCAGCAGCGCGAAGAGAAAGAGCAGCTTGGCGCCGTCGAAACTCTTGCCGAGGGTCGATCCGGCGAAGGCGCCAACGATTCCGGCGCCGGCGAAGGTCAGCCCGCACGGCCAGCGCACATTGCCAGCGCGCGCATGGTTGGTCAGCCCAACCGCCGCATTGGCGGCGACGGCGAGTGCGGCGGTCCCGATCGCGACATGCGGCTGCGGCACCCCGACCGGCTGCGGCACTCCGACGAGATAGACCATCAGAGGCACCGCCAGGATCGACCCGCCGCCGCCGACCAGCCCGAGCGTGAAGCCGACAAGCACCCCGGAGAGGGCGCCGAGGATCATCTGCGCAAGGCTGAGCGTCATGGGGTCGGTCATCGCGCGCGCGATCCTACAGCGTATCGAGCGGCAGCTTCAGATAGCGGGTGCCGTTCGCTTCGGGTTCGGGGAAATGACCCGCGCGCATATTGACCTGGATCGACGGGAGGATCAGCCGCGGCATCGACAGCGTCTTGTCGCGCGCCTCGCGCATCGCGACGAACTGATCTTCGTCCACGCCTTCGTGGACATGAACGTTGGCGGTGCGCTCGGCCGCGATCGTCGTTTCCCAGGCAAAGCTGTCGCGACCCGGCGCTTTGTAATCGTGGCAGAGGAACAGCCGCGTTTCGCCGGGAAGCGACAGCAAGCGCTGGATCGAGCGATAGAGGGTGCGCGCATCGCCGCCGGGAAAGTCGGCGCGCGCGGTGCCATAGTCGGGCATGAACAAGGTATCGCCGGTGAACAGCGCATCGCCGATGATCCACACCATGCACGCCGGCGTGTGGCCGGGGGTGTGGAGCACCATCCCCTCGATCTCGCCGAGCATGAAGCGCTCGCCGTCGGCCATCAGCCGGTCGAACTGCGAGCCGTCGCGCGCGAAGCGCGCATCCTCGTTGAAGATGGCGCCGAACACCGTCTGCACCGTTTCGATATGCCGACCGATGACGATCTGCCCGCCCAGCTTCTCCTGCAGATAGGGGGCAGCGGAGAGGTGATCGGCGTGGGCGTGGGTTTCGATCTGCCATTCGACGGTCAGCCCTTCGCGGCGGACATAATCGACGATCGCGTCGGCTGACGCATGGCCGGTGCGGCCCGAAGGCTGGTCGAAATCGAGCACCGAATCGATGATCGCCGCCCTGCGCGTCGCCGGGTCGTGGACGACGTGCGTCGCGGTGAAGGTCGGTTCGTCGAAGAAGCTTTTGACGACGGGGATACGGCCGGTCGCGCGCGCCTTGGCGATCAGCGCGGCGGCGGAATTGCGGTGAAGGTCGTCCATGCGATCATTCCTTCGCTTAAAATATTAGATAAAACTAATATAGTGAGGTGACGCCGTTTGTCCAGTGGAGGAGGAGGCCTATTCGATACCGCAGAGCAGGCGGAGGCGCCACGCCGCGGTCTGCACCGATGCCTGCGCTTCGGCGAGCCGTGCGGTCGCGGCGATCGCTTCGCGTTCGGCATCGAGCGCGCGTTCGGCGCTGTCGAGCCCGCTCCACGCCTCGATCACCGCCTGGGTGACGTCGTCGCGCGCCTGACGCAGCCGCGCTTCGCTGGCCGAGAGTTTCGATTGCGCCTCGCGGACGCGCGCGCTGCCCGCGCCGCTGTCGAAGAAGGTCCAGCGCCCGCGCAGCCCGACGGTGACGCTGTCGGCGCGATAGTCGGGGAAGAATTGGTCGCGAATCCGCGCGCCCTCGGCAAAGACGCCGAGCTGCGGGCGGTTGGTCGCCTTGGCTGCGCGCACCTCGACGGCTTCGCCGAGCGTCGCGGGAACCTCGGGGCGCGGGGGCAGGGGGGCGAGATCGCCGACAGGCTTGCCGGTCAGCCGCTCGAGGCGGGCGAGCGCGGCGGTGAGGCGGCCCTGGGCCTGGACGAGACCGGCCTGTCCCTCGGCGCGGCGTGCTTTCGCCTGGGCGACCTCGCTGCTCGTCGCATCGCCGACGTCGTAGCGCAGGCCGGTATGACGAACGATCTCGCCCAGCGCATCGACGAGCTTGCCATAGCTCGCGACAAGATCGCGCGCGGTGAGCACTTCGGCATAGGCGCCGACGGTTGCAAGGGTCAGATTCTGGCGCGCCATATCCTTGCCAAGCGTCGCCGCGCGGCTGCCCGCCGCGGCCTGATCGATCGCGGCGCTGATCCGTCCGCCGGCGTAGAGGGGATATTCGCCGACCAGTTGCACGGCGCTGGGGGTCACGCTTTGCGCGGTCAGACCGAAATAGCCGCCGGGGTCGAGTCGCCTGTGCAAGCCGCGCGGCGGCGGCATCGGCATCGGCGGCCGCCGCTTCGAGCGCGGGCGAGTGCGCGCGCGCGTCGGCGATGGCGGTCGCCAGATCTTGCGCCGCCGCAGGATGCGGCAGCGCGAGTGCAGCAAGGCATGCCGCCGTCAGCAGGGTCGCGGCGCGTGTCACTTAAAGGCGGCTCCCTGCCGCACGCCGAGACGCTTGAAAATGGCCGCCGCGGGACAGAAGCCGGTGAAGCTTGCCTGGATCATGTTGAGCCCGGCAAAGGCGGCGAGTCCGATCCACCAGGGATGGACAAACCAGGCGAGCAGCACGCTCGTCAGCACGACGAGGCCCGCGAAGCGCAAAACGGCACGATCGAGGTTCATGGGTCTTCCTTTCGTCAGAAGCGGAGTTTCTTGATCCCGAGCGCATGCATCGCGAGCTTTTCGTAAAAGGGCTCGCTCTCGCCCTTGCGGACCTTGCGCAGGAAATATTTTTCGAAGCCGATCTTCGCGAGATGGACCCATTTGCCCGACGACGACCAGTTGAGGTTGCGCGGCGGGATCTGCGGCTGCGCGACAAAGGCAACGCCGCCGTCGCCGAAGTCGGCCAGACAGACGGCGTTCCACGTCGCCTCATGCTTCGGCGGCTGACCGGCGAGTTCGAGTTTCAGATTCTGCGCGATCGCGGTGACCATCGATTCGATCATGAAGCCCGTCTTGGGCACGCCCACCGGGACGGGGGTCGGGCCGACCGGCGGGATCGCGACGCAGACGCCGAGCGAATAGATGTTGGCGAAGGTCGGATTGCGCTGATGCTTGTCGGCGATAATGAAGCCGCGCGGATTGGTCAGGCCTTCGATGCCGAAGACGGCATCGACGCCGCGAAAGGCGGGCAGCAGCATCGAATAGCCGAAGGGCAGGTCGTGCTTGGCCTTGATGCTGCCGTCCTCGGCGACTTCCTCGACATGCGCCATGCCGGCCTCGAAGCTGGTGACGCGCGCATTGGTGATCCATTTGATGTGACGGTTGCGCAGCTCGCTTTCGAGCAGGCTCTTGGTATCGCCGACGCCATCGAGGCCGAGATGGCCGATATAGGGTTCGGCGGTGACGAAGGTCATCGGCACCCTGTCGCGCAGCTTGCGGCGCTTGAGTTCGGTGTCGAGGATCAGCGCGAATTCATAGGCCGGCCCATAACAGGAGGCGCCCTGTGCGGCGCCGACGACGATCGGCCCCGGGTTTTCGCAGAAGCGGTCGAAGGCATCGGCCGCGGCGGCGGCATGATCGGTCGCGCATACCGATACGGTGTTCGCCTCCGGCCCGAAGCCCTCGATCTCGTCGAAGGCGAGTTTCGGCCCGGTCGCGATGACCAGATAATCATAATCGACGAAGGCGCCGTCGTTCAGCTCGACCTGATTTTCCTTGGGGTGGACGCGCTTTGCGCCGACCGCGGTGAAATCGATCCCCTTGCGCTTCATGACGGGGGGCAGGTGAACGCAGATCGCCTCGGGTTCGCGCCAGCGGACCGCGACCCAGGGGTTGGAGGGGACGAACCAGTAATTTTCCTGATCGGAAATCACCATCACCTCGGCCTTGCCCTTGGAAGCCTCCCGTATCTCGTAAGCTGCGATAGTGCCGCCGAGTCCGGCACCCAGAACGACGATCCGCGGTAACGACATCTTCTCTCTCCTTGCTCCGGCGCGCGTGGGGCGCCGCCGGCTTTCCCTGGGGGTGGCCGCGATGCGGGGCGGACGGTGTGCCTCCGCATCGCGACCGCACTCGATTTGGGGCGACCCAGAAGGATCGAGTGCAATATCTGTTGACCTTCATATTAGATTTAAATAATATTAGCAATACCTGAATTAATCAACCCGCCATCGGCCGGGTCCGCGCAAGGAGTTTTTGACCATGCTGAACCTGTTCCGCCGTCCGGCGCACAAGGAAATCACGCCGCATGCGCTTGCCGAGATGTTGGCGGCAGGCGAGGCGATTCTGGTCGATGTCCGCGAGGCCGACGAGTTTGCTAGCGGGCATGTCGCGGGCGCGCTGTCGATGCCGCTGTCGCGCTTTCAGGCGAGCGCGCTTCCGGCGGGCGGCAAGCCGGTCATCCTGACCTGCGCCGCGGGTCGCCGTTCGGCGATGGCGCTCGACAAGGCGGCGGCGGGGCGGCCCGACATCGACACCCATCTTGCGGGCGGCATGGGCGCCTGGCGCGCGGCCGGCCTGCCGGTCGTGACGGGGAATTGACGATGCGCCCATCATCCCTGCTCACCTCTGCGCTGCTCAGCGCCGCCCTGTTCGCCGCATCGCTGTCGCTCGGTGGTTGTGGCGGCGAGACGAGCGCGCCCGCCGAAAAGAGCGCGGCCGTGACGGGCGAAAGGCTGGCGTTGCAGCCGGTGACGATCACCGACTGGAAGGATGTTGGCGCGCTGGTAACGAGCGTCGACATGGCCGACGCCCGCGCGCGCATTCCCGGCATCCTCGACAGTCTGAGTGTCCGCGAAGGCGACATGGTGCGCAAGGGACAGGTGATCGGCCGCGTCGTCGACAGCCGGCTCGGCTATGAAGGCGCGGCCTATGGTGCGCAGGCGGCGGCGGCGCAGGCGCAGGCCGCACAGGCCGATGCCGAACTGGAGCGCGTGCGCTACCTCCATGCCAATGGCGTCTATGCGCAGGCGCGGCTCGATCAGGCCGAGGCGCAGGCGCGCGCGGCGCGGGCACAGGTTTCGGCGGCGCGGGCGCAGCAATCGGCGGTCGGTGCGGTCGCCGGGCAGGGCGCGGTGGTCGCCCCCTCGGCAGGGCGCGTGCTGATCGCGCAGGTTCCGGCGGGTTCGGCGGTGGCGCCCGGCACGTCGATCGCGACGATCACCTCGGGACCGATGGTCCTGCGGCTCGAACTGCCCGAAACCTTGGCCGACAAGGTTCATGTCGGTAGCGCGGTGCTGGCAACGGGGCTTTCGGACGACAAGGGCGCGGCGCCGCCGCGCGCCAGCGTCGGCCGCGTCTATCCCGCGGTCAGCGGCGGGCAGATGTCGGCCGACGTTCCGATCCCCGGACTTGCCAGCACGATGGTCGGTCGCCGCGTCACGGCGCGCGTTGCGGTCGGCGAGCGGCAGGCGCTGGTCGTTCCGCGCCGCTTCGTCGAAACCAGCTATGGCATCGACTATTTGACGATCATCGTCGGCAAGGATGCGACGTCGCGAGTGCCCGTCCAGATCGCGCCGACCGACGATCCGGCGCGGGTTGAGATATTGTCGGGCGCCAGCAGGGGCGACACGCTGATTGCCGTAGCGCGCGGAGCGGCAGGCAAATGAGCCTGGGCCTGTCGGGGCGGCTGACGCGCGCGACGATCCGCAGTCCGCTGACGCCGCTGATGCTGCTCGCCGCCATAATGGTGGGGCTGCTCGCGATCATGACGATCCCGCGCGAGGAGGAACCACAGATCAGCGTGCCGATGGTCGACCTGATGGTCGCCGCGCCCGGCCTGTCCGCGAGCGATGCGGTGGAGCTGATCGGCAAGCCGCTGGAGACGATCGTCAAGAGCGTCGACGGCGTCGAACATGTCTATACCCAGGCCGAAGACGACGGGGTGATGGTCACCGCGCGCTTTCTGGTCGGGTCCGATCCCGACGACGCCGCAATCCGCATCAACGAGCGGCTGTCGGCGAATATGGACAAGCTGCCGCAGGGCATCCAGCCGCCGCAGGTGACGGTGCGCGGGATCAGCGATGTGCCGATCGTGGTGCTGACGCTGTCGCCCAAGGCCGGCGCGCGCGGCGACTGGAACGAGCAGGCGCTGCGGTCGCTCGCCGCCCGGTTGCGGACCGAGGTTGCGAAGGTCGACAATGTCGGCCTGACCTTCATCACCGGCGGGCAGGAGGAACAGCTTCGCGTCGTTCCCGATCCGGCAAAGCTCGCGGCGCATGGCGTCTCGCTCGGCGCGCTGATGGATGCGGTGGGGCAGGCAAACCGCAGCTTCCCGCTCGGAACGGTGCGCGAGGGCGGCGCTGCAACCGCCGTCGTGGCCGGGCAGACGGTCCGCAGCGCCGAGCAATTGGCGACGATCACGGTGCGCGCGGCCAACGGCAATCCCGTCTATCTGCGCGATGTCGCGACGGTCACGCAGGGGCCGGGTGAGGATCAGGCGCGCGCATGGCGCTGGGCCAAGGGCGCGGGCGATCGCTGGTCGATGGCGCCCGCGGTAAGCCTGGCGATCGCGAAGCGTTCGGGGGCCAATGCCGTCAATGTTTCGGACGCGGTGGTCGCGCGGGTCGAGGCGCTGCGCGGCAGCCTGATCCCGCCGGGCGTCGAGGTCGCGGTGACGCGCAATTATGGCGAAAGCGCCAATGAAAAGGCGAACGAGCTGATCTTCCACCTCGGACTCGCGACGGTGTCGATCGTCATTCTGATCGGCTTCGCGATCGGCTGGCGCGAGGCGGGGGTGACGGCGGTGGTCATCCCGACCACGATCCTGCTCACCATGTTCGCGTCGAACATCATGGGCTTCACGATCAACCGCGTCAGCCTGTTCGCGCTGATCTTTTCGATCGGCATCCTGGTCGATGACGCGATCGTGATGATCGAGAATATCGCGCGCCACTGGGCGATGGCCGACGGGCGCAGCCGGATCGACGCGACGGTCGATGCGGTCGCCGAGGTCGGCAATCCGACGATCATCGCGACGCTGACCGTCGTCGCGGCGCTGCTCCCCATGCTGTTCGTATCGGGACTGATGGGCCCCTATATGGCGCCGATCCCGATCAACGCCTCGGCGGCGATGCTCTTTTCCTTCTTCGTCGCGGTGATTATCGCGCCGTGGCTGATGGTGCGCTTTGCGCGCGATACGCTGACGCAGGGGGCGCACGACCATGCGGGCGGGGGCAAGCTTGGCGCGCTCTATGACCGCGTCGCCATCCGCGTGATCCGCGATCGCAAGAGCGCGCGCAATTTCCTGATTGCCGTTGGCGCCGCGACGCTCGTCGCCTGCTCGATGTTCTATTTCAAGGCGGTGACAGTCAAGCTGCTCCCCTTCGACAACAAGTCGGAGGTGCAGCTTGTCCTCGACATGCCCGAGGGCACGTCGCTCGAGACGACGGGGCGCACGCTCGACGCCGCCGCGGCGGTGGTGCGGCAGATTCCCGAGGCGCGGTCGATGGAGGCCTATGCGGGCACCTCGGCGCCGTTCAATTTCAACGGCCTCGTGCGGCACTATTTCCTGCGCAATCGGCCCGAGATGGGCGATTTGATGGTGACGCTGGCGCCCAAGGGCGAGCGCGACCGGTCGAGCCACGCCATTGCGCTCGATGTGCGCCAGCGGCTGAAGAAAGCGCTGCCGCTGCCCGCCGGTGGGTCGATCAAGGTCGTCGAAACCCCGCCGGGACCGCCGGTGCTCGCGACGCTGCTCGCCGAAATATACGGTCCCGACGAAGCGACGCGGCGCAAGACCGCCGCGCAGGTCGAGGCGCTGTTCCGCACCGTCCCCTATGTGGTGGATGTCGATAACAGTTTCGGCGTCCCGCGCCCGCGGCTGCGGCTGATACCCGATCGGGCGCGGATGGACGCCTATGGCATTTCGGAGCGCCAGCTTTTCGACAGTATCGGCGCGCTGCTGGGCGGGCAGACCGTCGGCTATGCGCCGCGCGGCGACGGGCGCGATCCGCTGCCGATCCGCATCGCGCTCGATCAGTCGCAGCGCAGCTGGAGCGCCGACCTTGCCGCGACGCCGGTTGCGACGATGGGACCCGGCGGGCGGCTCGTCCAGCTCGGCGAGATCGTCGATGCGCGCGAGGAGGCGGGATCGCCCGCGCTGTTCCGCCGCAACGGCCGCGCCGCCGATATGGTCACCGCCGAACTGGCGGGGGAATATGAAGCCCCCATCTATGGCATCTTCGCGGTCGACGATGCGATCGAGGCGTTCGACTGGAAGGCGCACGGGATGGAAAAGCCGGTGGTCCGCTTCAACGGTCAGCCCGACGATGAACAGGTGCCGACGCTGCTGTGGGACGGCGAGTGGGAAATTACGTGGGTGACCTTCCGCGACATGGGCGCGGCCTTCATGGTTGCGCTCCTGGGCATCTATGTCCTGGTCGTCGGGCAGTTCCGCAATTTCAAGATTCCGCTCGTCATCCTGACGCCGATCCCGCTGACCCTCGTCGGTATCGTGCTGGGGCATATGCTGTTCGGCGCGCCCTTTACTGCGACGTCGATGATCGGCTTCATCGCGCTGGCCGGGATTATCGTGCGCAATTCGATCCTGCTGGTCGACTTCATCAACCATGCGAAGGGCGAGGGCAAACCGCTGCGCGATACGCTGCTCGAAGCGGGGATGATCCGCTTCAAGCCGATCGTGCTGACGGCGGCGGCGGCGATGATCGGGGCGGCGACGATCCTGACCGACCCGATCTTTCAGGGGCTTGCGATTTCGCTGCTCTTCGGACTCGCCTCCTCGACACTGCTCACCGTGCTCGTTATTCCCGCGATTTACATCGTCCTGCGCGACGATGGCCGTGAAGGAACCCTCTCCCCATGACCAAGCCGACCGACCTTTCGATCCTGAAGCGCGATGCGCGCGAGATGGCCGACTATTTGAAGCTGCTCGCGCATCCCGAGCGGCTGCTGATGCTGTGCCAGATGGACGAGCGCGAAGTGTCGGTCGGCGAACTCACCGAGCTCAGCGGGCTGTCGCAATCGGCGGTGTCGCAGCATCTGGCGCGCTTTCGCGACCAGGGTATCGTGTCGGCGCGCGGCGAGGCGCAGACGCGCTATTATAGCCTGTCCGACGCCAAGATGCAGCGGATCATCGCGGCGCTGTGCGAGGCATGTCACGGGGACGAAGCGGCTTAACACTTGACCCGGAGCCGCCGCCGCGCTTGGAGCGCCGACGTGTTCCGGATACGCAAAACCCGTCTGCTGATCGCCGCCGCGCGGCAGCGTCGGCGGCTGCGCGAGAGTGAGGCGGCGTTCATCCTGCTCGCCGCGCTGGCGGGGCTGGCGGCGGGGGTGCTGACGAACATCCAGCAATTTCTGGCGCATGGCATCCAGCAGCTTCTTTACGGCGTCACGATCAACCGGCTGAGCGCGCTCGGCGAGATCCATCATCCGTGGAAGCTGGTCGCGCTGCCCATCGGCGGCCTTCTGCTCGTCCTGCTCGCGCGCGGCCTGCGCAACCGCAAGCGCATGCCCGTCGACGTGGTCGAGGCGAACGCGCTGCACGGCGGACGCATTCCCTTTGCCGACAATCTGGTGATCGCGTCGCAGACGATCATCTCGAACGGTGCGGGCGCGTCGGTGGGGCTTGAGGCCGCCTATGCGCAGATGGGCGGCGGCTTCGCCTCGCAGCTCGGCCAGTGGTTCGCGCTACGCCGCAACGATCTGCGCACGCTGGTCGGCGCCGGGGCGGGCGGGGCGATCGGCGCGGCCTTCGGCGCCCCGCTGACCGGCGCCTTCTATGCGTTCGAGATCGTCATCGGCAATTATACCCCCGCCGCGATCGCCCCGGTGATGGTCGCGGCGCTGTCGGCCGTGTTCGTCAGCCGCGCGCTCGGCGTTGATCCCTATCTGATCGCGACGACTGTCGACCGCGCTTTTTCGACCGCCGACTATCTTGCCTATGCGTTGCTCGGGCTGGTCGCCGCGCTGTTCGGCATCCTCATCATGCGGCTCGTCACCTTCGCCGAAATTCGCGTTCAGGGATGGCAAAGGATCGCAGGCTGGCGGCCACTCATCGGCGGCTTGCTGCTGATCCCCTTGGCGCTGGTGTCGCCGCAGACGCTGTCGGCGGGGCATGGCGCGCTGCACCTCGATCTGGTGTTGCGCCCGGCGCTGTCCTTCCTCGCCATCGTGCTGCTGCTCAAGATCGCGGCGTCGGTCGTGTCGCTCAGCTTCGGCTTTCGCGGCGGGCTGTTCTTTGCCTCGCTGTTCCTGGGGTCGCTGATCGGACAGATATTCGCGGGACTCGTCAACATGAGCCCCCTCGGCATCGCGCTCGATCCCAACGACGCGGCGCTGGTCGGCATGGCGGCGCTCAGCGTCTCGGTCGTCGGCGGGCCGATGACGCTCGCGGTGCTGATGCTCGAGACGACGCATGATTTCGCGCTGATGGGCGTGGTGCTGACCGCGACGCTGGTGTCGAGCGCGCTTACGCGCGAATGGTTCGGCTACAGCTTCTCGACCTGGCGCCTGCATTTGCGCGGCTCGAAGATCCGCAGTCCGCGCGACATCGGCCGGTTGCTGACGCTCACCGCCGGACGGATCATGCGCACCGACTGGACGGCCGTCCCCGCCGCCATGACCGTCGCCGATTTTCGCCTGCGCGTGCCGCTCGGTTCGACGGCCAAGGCGGTGCTGACCGATGGCGAGGGCCGCTATGGCGGAATCGTCGTCACAGCCGCGGCCTATCATCCCGACATTGCGGGCGATGCCCCGATCGCCAGCCTTGCGACGCTCACCGACGACACGCTGCACCCCGCAACCGGGGTCGAGGCGATGATCGCAGCCTTCGATGCCGCCTCGGCCGATGAACTGGCGGTGGTCGACGATGGCGGAAAGGTGATCGGCGTCGTCACCGAAAAACATGCACGGCGCCGCTATTTCGAAGCGCTCGAAGAGGCGCAGCGCGACCTGTTCGGCGAAAGCTGAAAAATTTGCGCCGGCGGATGGGGCCGCCGGCGCACCTCCCTAAGGGGGGAGGGAGAGGATAACGGAGTATCGTGCTTTGCTTTGCCGCTGTGGGCGTAATTGGCCGGCGGCGCGCCTGCACTGCGCCGAAACGCGATTATCGCGCGACAAAGGTTGCGGGAGATAGGGCGGGAGGCCGGGCGCGCCCCGCCTGTGTTAGCGGGCGGCGCTCGCCGCCATCACCTGTCGTCCGTCGCTCGCGAAGGCGCCAAGGACGATGGCGTCATCGTCGCCGCGCAGCGCCAGATGTAATTCTTCACCGCAGATCGCCGGAGACGTGCCGCGGAAATCGAAGCGGGTAAGGGCGTTGTCGCCGAAGTGCCGCGCCGCGAGGTCGAGAAGCAGCGTTGCGGTGAGCGGGCCGTGGACGACGAGGCCGCGATATCCCTCTTCTTCGGTCGCATAAGGCAGGTCGTAGTGGATGCGGTGGCTGTTGAAAGTCAGCGCCGAGTAGCGGAACAGCAGCGCCTCCGACGGGACGAGCATCCGGTGCGCGTCCCAGCCCGCGGGATCGAAGCGGCCCTCGCCCGGCGGCGGCGGGGCCGGTGGGGCGCCGGCGTAGGCTGGTTCGCGGAAGACGATCGACTGGATTTCGCGGACGTTCATCACCCCTTCGGTATGTATTTCATGTGCGACATCGACAAAAACGAGTCGGCCCGTCGTTCCTTGCTTTTCCGCGATTGAGGATATGTGTGACGTGCGCGTCACTGTGTCGCCGGATCGGAGGGGCCAGCCGAATTCGGTCTTGCTTCCAGCCCACATCCGACGAGGCAAAGGAATGGGGGGGAGGAAGCTTGAGGCGCCATCATCGCGGATAGGGTGGCCATCGGTGCCGAGCATGGCAGTTGGCGCACCGGGTCGGAAGATGCTCCAATGAAAGCCCTGAGGAGTTGATCCATCCTCGGGGTCGCTCCGGTCAAAGGTTGCTAACCAAGGTTCAACCGTCGCAGCTACAATGACCTCTTGGCGCGCTTCTCGTCGCCCGATCCAGGCGCTCCAATCCTTCATCAATTGCGTCCTCCTGTCAGCCCGCGCGCGATCACCTGGGCCTGTATTTCCGCCGCGCCCTCGAAAATGTTGAGAATGCGGGCATCGCAGAGCACCCGGCTGATCTCATATTCGAGCGCATAGCCGTTGCCGCCGTGGATTTGCAGCGCGGCGTCGGCGTTCGCCCAGGCGGCGCGCGCGCCGAGCAGTTTCGCCATACCGGCTTCGATATCGCAGCGCTTGCCCGAATCCTTGGCGCGCGCGGCGGCGTAGCTGAGCTCGCGCGCCATCACGAAATCGACCAGGCTCATCGCGAGCTTGTCCGAAACACGCGGGAAATGGACGATCGCCTTGCCGAACTGCTTGCGGGTGCGCGCATAGTCGAGCCCGAGTTCGAGCGCGCGGCGCGCGACCCCGACCGCGCGGGCGGCGGTCTGGATGCGCGCGCCCTCGAAGGTGCGCATCAGCTGCTTGAAGCCTTGCCCTTCCTCGCCGCCGAGCAGCGCATCGGCAGGTGCGGTCATGGCGTCGAATTGCAGCGCATATTCGCGCATCCCGCGATAGCCGAGCACTTCGATCTCGCTGCCGGTCATGCCGGCGGCGGGGAAGGGATCGGCCTCGGTTCCGCGCGGCTTGGGGACGAGCAGCATCGAGAGGCCCGCATAGCCCTTGGCGTCGGGCAGGGTGCGCGCGAGCAACGTCATCAGGTCCGAACGCGCGGCGTGGGTGATCCAGGTCTTGGCGCCGTCGATGACCCAATGGTCGCCCTCGCGGCGGGCCTTCGTTTGGAGTGCGCCGAGGTCCGAGCCGACGTCGGGCTCGGTGAACACCGCGGTCGGCAGGATTTCGCCGCTGGCGATCCGCGGCAGCCATTCGGCCTTCTGCGCATCGGTGCCGCCATGAACGATCAACTCGCCCGCGATCTCGGACCGGGTGCCGAGCGAACCGGTACCGATCCAGCCGCGCGATAGTTCCTCGGTGACGATGCACATGACGAGCTTGCCGAGGCCGAGGCCGCCAAATTCCTCGGGAATACAGACGCCAAAGGTGCCTAGCTCAGCCATCGCCTGAACCGTCGCATCGGGTATCAGCTCATTGGCGAGGTGCCAGCCATGCGCGTGCGGGATGATCGCGGCGTCGGTGAAGCGGCGATACTGGTCGCGGATCGCGTCGAGGTCGGCGTCGTGGAGCGTCTCGCTTGGCCATTGATTTTCGGCTAGCGCGGCGGCGACCTCAGCGCGGGTGGCGGCATGGTCGGCGTCGAGCAGGTTCGCGCAGGCGTCGGCGAGCACGCGCGCCGCAGCGCCGAGGCCAAGATCGGCGGGGCGGAAAATCTCGTTCTGTCCCATCGGCAGGCCGCCGGTGAGTTGGCCGATGCTTTCGGCGAAGGCGAGGGTGGCGATCTGCGCGTCGAGCGGGTTTGTACCGTTGCCGGCGTCGAGCCAGTCGAGCGTCGCTTCGAGCGCCGCGACCGTCGTTGCGACCCACGCGAAGCCATGCGCCGCGCGCTGCTCGCTATCGATCGGACGCGCAGCCAGCCTCTCGGTCAGCGCCGCTTGCGCAGCGCTCCGATAGGCCTGTACGGCGGCAAGCGCTTTGGTGAGATCGGCGCGCATCGTCAGAGCCGGCTCCCTTTCCCATCATCACCCCGGACTTGATCCGGGGTCCATGACAACGGCGCCGCAATGGA
>LULW01000336.1_pt1 | contig 17450 bp, 16 predicted proteins | sample 729531 | NCBI WGS metagenome assembly LULW01 (sample SAMN03860279, study PRJNA289734) | marine metagenome | biome: seawater column; feature: ocean; material: water; isolation source: Red Sea water column Station 108 - depth 10m | place: Saudi Arabia: Red Sea | collected 2011-10-15 | depth 10 m | reverse complement strand
GAGAAAAAAGTAAATGAAGTTCCTAAAACACTAAACGAAGCAATCCAACTTGCTAAAAAATCTAAATTTTTAAAAGAGATATTTCCACAAGATGTACTTGATCATTATATCCATGCTGCTGAATGGGAGCAAAAAGATTATGATGGTTCAGTTAATGATTGGCAATTACGAAGATATTTCGAACGAGGCTAATATTACTAAATGTTTGAGACTATTACTCCAATAGACAACTCCGTCTTAGTTAAAAGAGAATATGCAACAGAAGAAGATATTGAAAAAAGTCTCAGCAATTCCTATTCTGTAAGAGAACATTGGAAAAATATATCTCTAGAAGAAAGAAAAAAGTCAGTTTTAAATTTTGTAGAAATATTTTTAAAAAATAAGGATGTTTCTAGTAATTTATGTAAGCAAATAGGCAGACCTATAGCACAGTGCCCAGGAGAGATGCGAGGTTTTGAAGAAAGAGCTCGTTATATGATTGAAAATGCTGATAGAGCACTATCAAAAGTTGTATCAATTAAAAATGATGAATTTGATAATTATATAAACAAAGAACCACTAGGGACTATATTTGTAATTGCACCATGGAATTACCCTTTCAACACTTCTGTTAATTCAATTGTACCAAGTTTACTTGCAGGTAATGCAGTTATATTAAAACATTCTTCTCAAACTCCACTCTGTGCTGAAGAATTATATGAGGCAGCTAAACAATCTTCATTACCTAAAAATATTTTTCAGTATTTACATTTAGATCATGATCAAACATCAAGAATAATTTCAGATTCAAGAATTAATCATGTTTTATTTACAGGTTCTGTAAGTGGCGGAAAACAAATAAAAAAATCTATAGGCACTAGATTTATTGGAGCTGGTTTAGAGTTAGGTGGAAAAGATCCTGCTTATGTTAGAGCTGATTGTGACTTAGATCATGCTGTTGAAAATTTAGTTGATGGATCATACTTCAATTCTGGTCAATCTTGTTGTGGTATCGAAAGAATTTATGTTGATAAAAAAATATACAATACATTTGTAGAAAAATTTAAAGATGTAACTGAGAAATATATTTTAGGAAATCCACTAGAGATGGAGACAAATTTAGGTCCAGTAGTGAAGCAATCTGCTGCAAATAATATTAGATCTGAAGTTAACAACGCAATTAGTCAAGGTGGAAAGAATATTATAGATAACAAAAAATTTAATTTAGATGATGGTAATAATTGTTATGTAAGCCCAAGTGCACTCATTAATGTCGATCATTCGATGAAATATATGATGGAAGAAATATTTGGTCCTTCAGTTGGAATAATGAAAGTAGAAAATGAAAATGAAGCTTTATCTCTAATGAATGATAGTTCTTATGGGTTAACAGCAAGTATTTGGACAAATGATAAGTCTTTTGCAGAAAATTTTGGAAAAAATGTTGAGACAGGAACTTTTTTTATGAATAGATGTGATTACTTAGATCCCGGCTTAGCATGGACCGGTGTAAAAGATACTGGAATTGGCGTTACTTTATCTGTTCTAGGATTTGATCATTTAACAAGAGCAAAAAGCTATCATATAAGAAATATTTAAGATTATGGAAAATATTAATTGGAATTATCCTACTACAATCTGGTTTGGTGTTGATAGAATAAAAGAAATACAAAAAGCCTGTGAAGAATTAAATATTCAAAAACCATTAATTGTTACTGATAATGGAATTTTAAAAACAAACATTATTAATAAGTTAAATGATTGTTTAGATAAACAGGCAATTGTTTATAGTGATGTTAAATCAAATCCTACAGGTAAGAATGTTGAAGATGGTGTTAAAGCATTTAATGAAAATAAACATGATGGAGTAATAGCTGTTGGTGGAGGCTCGGGTATGGATACAGGAAAGGCAATTGCATTCATGGCCAAGCAAGAAAGACCAATCTGGGATTTTGAAGATATTGGTGACTGGTGGACTAGAGCTAATGCAGATTCAATTTTTCCTATAATTGCTCTACCTACTACAGCTGGAACAGGTTCTGAAACTGGAAGAGCGTCAGTCTTTACTAACGAACAAACACAAGAAAAAAAAATAATTTTCCATCCAAAAATGCTTCCATCAATTGTTATCCTTGATCCAAATTTGACAATTCCACTTCCTGCAAATCTAACAGCCTTTACAGGAATGGATGCGCTAGCTCATTGCTTAGAAGCATATTTGTCGAATATTTTTCATCCTTATTCGCAAGGTATTGCATTAGAGGGCATTAGATTAGTAAAAAATAATCTTGTTCTTGCTTTTAATGATGGATCAAATCTAGAAGCTAGATCGCATATGCTAGCATCTTCATCTATGGGCTCAATAGCTTTTCAAAAGGGTTTAGGTGCTATCCATTCTTTAAGTCATCCTGTTGGTGCAATTTATAATACACATCATGGATTAACCAATGCAGTATTTATGCCATATGTTTTACAATATAATAAAAAAGGAATTGAAGAAAAAATTATTGATATTTCAAGATATATAAATTTAAAATCAGCAACATTTAATAATTTTATGGATTGGATTTTAGAGCTTAGATCTAATTTAAATATTCCTCATACTTTAAGTGAAATAATTGATGATGACAAAAATTTAGAAAAAATGAGTTTAATGGCTTTTAATGATCCATCAACAAGTACAAATCCTATACCAGTTAACGCAGAAGAACTTCATTAACGCTTGCAACATTATCCATAATAGTACCAGCATTGATGTCCATATCTTCACTAAGTTTATTATACATATTTGTATTTGTTGCTATTTTAATACTTGGAGTGGGTTTAAATCCAAAGCACGAACCTCGACCAGTAGTAAAACAAATAACATTAGCGCCAGAAGCAACTTGACCAGTTACAGATACAGGATCGTAACCTGGAGAATTCATAAAGTTAAAACCTTTGGTTTTTACCTGTTCAGCATAATCGAGAACATCAACCATATTTCTATTTCCAGCTTTGGATACTGCACCTAATGATTTTTCCAGAATTGTAGTTAAACCTCCTTTTTTATTACCAGGACTTGGATTATTATCTAATGTGCTATCGTTGCTAGCATAAATGTTCTGCTCCATATATTTCTGGAGTCTCTGATAGTAATGTTGTTCCTCCATGATCAATAATCAAATCTGAAGCAAAGCCTAGTGCAGGATTTGCAGTTATCCCAGAATACGAATCTGAACCACCACATTGCAAAGCAACTGTTAGTTCTGAAATGGGTATATTTGTTCTAGAAATACTATTAATTTCATTTAGTTGATTAATAATTTTTGAAGTTACTTTCGTTATTATTTCATTTGTTCCACCTTCATCTTGAATATTCAAATATTCAATATTTCTTTTTTCCTGATCATTGTTGTACAAACTTATTTGGGCACATTCGCATCCAAGTCCAATAACAAAAACTTTTCCAAAATTAGGATGAATTTTAAAACCTTCAATAGTTCTGTTAAATACATTCATGGCATATCCAGAAGTATTCATCCCACAACCTGATGAATGTTTTAAACAAACTGCACCATCAATGTTATCAAAATTATTATCTTTTAAATAATTATTTATTTTATCAGATATTTTTTTAACAACTGTTGCCGAACAATTAACTGTACTAATTAAACCTATATAATTCCTAGTACCTGATGATCCATTATTCCTTTTAAAGCCTTTAAAGTATTCTGTTTTTTCACTTTTATTAATATCATTTCTAATATCTTTACGGATATATTCTCTTTTGAATTCACTATATCCCATATTATGGGAATGTACATGTTCACCAGGTTCTATATTTTTATTTGAGATTCCTATTATCTGACCATACTTAAAAATAAAATCACCACTTTTAATTTTTTTTAAAGAAATTTTATGGCCATAAGGAATATTATTTATAGATTTAATTCCATAATTTATATTAATATTCTGAGGAATATCCATTGGAGCAATTCCAATATTATCTTTTTCATTTAATTTGATTATGTTAAACATAACTTAGATTAATATATCATAAATAATCATGAACGAAATCGCAACTTATCCATCACTAAAAGATAGAGTAGTGCTTATTACAGGAGGTGCCTCAGGAATTGGGGAAAGTATTGTCGAACAATTTGCTTCTCAAAAATCAAAAGTTGCATTTTTAGATATAAATGATGAGTTAGGTAACGAATTATCAAAAAAAATTAAAAACAAATATGATATTGATAGTCTATTTGTAAAATGTGATTTAAAAAATATAGAACAACTTAAAAGTTCATTAGAGAAAGTAAAAAAAGAAATTGGGCCAATTTCAATTCTGGTAAATAATGCAGCAAATGATGAGAGACATGATCTAGATAGTGTCACCCCTGAATATTGGGATGATAGAATGAATATTAATTTAAGACATTATTTTTTTGCAACACAAGCTGTCTATAAAGACATGAAAGATTTAGGAAAAGGTTCTGTTGTAAATATAGGTAGTTTTTCATGGATGATTTCTCAAGGCGGTATGCCTGGATATACCACTGCAAAATCTGCTATTATGGGATTAACAAGAACTTTAGCAAGAGATTTAGGTGTCTATAATATTAGAGTAAATTGTATTGTTCCTGGTTGGATCATTACGGAGAGGCAAAAAAAATTATGGCTTACTCCAGAAATTAAAAAAACTCAACTTGAGAGACAATGTATTAAGAGAATGCTTATGCCTGAAGATATATCAAAGCCAGTTTTGTTTTTTGCATCTGATCAAAGTTCTGGTTGTACCGCACAAAATTATGTAATTGATGGTGGCATAGTTAATTAATGAAAAAAAAATCCAAAATTGCTTTTGGTAGATTAGACTTACTTAGAAATGATACTTTAAATAATAAAAATAAAATTAGAATTGGTTTTATTGGTGGAGGTCCTAATTCATTTATTGGATACACTCATAGGTTATCAGCAAGATTTGATAATAAATTTGAATTTGTTGCTGGAATATTTTCAAAAGATAAAAAAAAATCTAAATCTTTTGGTTCTTCATTAGGATTAGCTGATGATCGTTGTTACAGTGATTATAAGTCTATGGCATCCGCTGAGTCAAAAAGAAATGATGGTATTCAAGCGCTTGGAATAATGACTCCATCGGGTGATCATTATAAGATAGCAAAAGTATTTATTGAAAAAGGAATACATATTATTTGTGACAAACCTTTAACCGCAACGGTTGAGGATGCTGTTAAATTAAAAAAAGTAATTTTAAAAAATAAAATTGTATTTGCATTAACACACAATTACTCAAGCTATCCAATGCTACGAGAGGCAAAAAATATTATTTCAAATCATAAATTAGGAAAAATCAATTTAATAAATGTTGAGTACCCCCAAGGTTATACAGTCGGAGTAAAAAAGAAAGATGAAAAAAGAACATTAAAATGGAGACTAGATAAAAAACAATCTGGACCCTCAATGATATTATCTGAAATTGGAACTCACGCGTATCATTTGTTGAGATATGTGACTGGATTAGAAGCAAATGAAATATCAGCAGAAGTAAATTCATTATCCTCAGAAATTTCAGTTGATGATAATGCTTTTGTATTATTAAGAATGCGAAATAAGGCAAGAGGTATAATCTGGGTATCGTCTGCTGCTACTGGTGGAGAAAATGGTCTAAAAATTAGAGTGTATGGAACAAAAGGTTCAATAGAATGGTTACAGGATGATCCAAATAATCTAAAGTTTACAGAACTAGATAAACCAATGAAAGTTATAACAAGAGCAAGTAAATTAGTATCTAAATTTTCACTATCATCTTCAAGAATTGCTGCTGGTCACCCAGAAGGTTTTTTTGAAGCTTTTGCAAATATTTATTCAGAATTTGCTGATCAGATTCATAATAAAAATAAAAAATATTCATTTCCAACAATTGATGATGGTGTCGCTGGTATTAAATTTATTTATGCAGCAAAAAAATCTTCTAATTTAAATTCAAAGTGGATAAAAATCTAAAATGATTAATTTTGCTTTATTAGGAACAGGAAGAATTGGGAAATTACATGCGTCAATCATAAATGATCATCCAGAAGCGAGCCTCAAATATGTTTATGACATTGATAAAAGCTCTGCTAAAAAAATTGCAAAAAAATATAGTTGTGAAGTTGCAAAGACTGCAAAAGAAGCAATTTCTTCAGATCAAATAAATGCTATTTTAATTGCTTCTGCCACCCCGACTCATACAGATTATATTTCTCTAGGAGCAGAATGTAATAAAGCTATATTATGTGAAAAGCCAATTGATTTAGATATAAATAAAGTAAATAAATGTTGGCAAAAAATTAAAAAATATAAACCAACTATTCAAATTGGTTTTAATCGTAGATTTGATCCTAATCATAATAAAGTACAAAGTGAGGTTCTATCAGGAAAGATTGGTAAAATTGAAATGATTGTAATCACAAGTAGAGATCCTTCTCCACCTGGTATTGATTATTTAAAACAATCGGGTGGAATTTTTAGAGATTGTTCAATTCATGATTTTGATTTGGCACGATTTATTCTTAATAATGATCCAATTGTAGAAGTTTTTGCACAAGGTTCTGTAAATGTCTCAAATGATTTTAAGGTTACCAATGATTATGACACAACTATGTGTTTTATGAAATCAAAAAAAGGGGTTTTAGTTCATATAAATAATTCAAGAAGAGCTGTATATGGTTATGATCAAAGACTCGAAGTATTTGGAAGTAATGGAATGTTAATTTCTGATAATGTTCCAAATAATGATATCAATTACTATAATCAAAATTTATCATTTGCAAAAAAACCTATTAAAAATTTTTTTATTGAAAGATACAAAGATGCTTATCAAATACAATTAGATCAATTTATTAAATCAATAAAAAATAAAAAAAATACATCAGTCACTTTTGAGGATGGAAAGAATGCTTTAATTCTTGCTAATTCAGCTACTAAATCAGCAAAATTAAATAAAGTTGTAAAACCAAAATTTTAGTTATAGATAAATTCTATGAATGAGCAATTTAAAGATAAGGTCATTATAGTTACAGGTAGTACACAAGGTAGTGGTGCTGAAACAGCGAGATTATTAGCTAGCAGAGGTGCTAAAGCAATTACAATTTGTGGGAGACAAGAAAATAAAGGTCTTGAAGTTAAAAATCAGATTGAAAAATTAGGCACTGAGTGTTTGTATATAAAAGCAGACCTTAAAAATGTTGATGATTGCAAAAAAATTGTTTTAGAGACTGATAAAAAATTTGGAACAATAAATTCTTTAATTAATGTTGCAGGATACACAGAAAGAGGAACAATTCTAAGTGCTACTCTAGAAAATTATGAAAATAATTATAATATTAATACCCGTGCACCTTTCATATTAATGCAAGAGACAATTAAAATAATGATTAGAGATAAGAACAAAGGAACAATTGCAAATGTATTATCTATGGCAATGTATAGTGGTATGCCATTTATTGTTGCTTATAGTGGTTCAAAAGCTGCTTTAGCTACAATGACAAAAAATATTGCAAATTCTGTCGCTAGTTATCAAATAAGAGTAAATGCCTTAAATATTGGATGGACAGACACTCCTGCTGAACATGATATTCAAACAAGAGTTCATAAAAAAAATCCTAATTGGTTGCAAGATGAAGAAAAAAAAGTTCCTTTTAACAGATTGATTAAGCCTATCGATGTAGCAAAGGGATTAGCTTTTATGTGCTCAGAAGAATCTGGATTAATGACAGGTAGTGTAATTGATTTTGATCAAACAGTACATGGCTGGCACTCTTACTCAGCATATGAAACTAGAGTTTTGGATGATTCTCTACTAGGAGAATAATTAATCACTTATTTCTCAACCATTTTTTAATTTTTAACTATAATTTATAATTTACACAAATTTAAATATTAATTAATAAACTAAAAATGGGAAAAAAAATAATTTCTATTAATGAAGGAAAATTATCAGAGTTTAAACTTCATAGTATTTGGCTTCGTGAAAGATTAAATGGGAGTGAATTTGTAGACCAAAATAATTTACAACGTTTATATGAACCAAGCCTTTTAGATGATAATCTATTTATAAATTCTCATAATGTTAACGAAAATATATTAAATGTTGAATTTAGTGATGGAGCAAAAGGATCTTTTAATATCGATGATCTTTATAATGAAATCAATAATATTGATGTCATACCTGAAAAAAAAATATGGAATGTCAGTGAACAAAATTTGGAAATTTTTGATAATAATAAAATCTTTGAGAATAAAAAGGAACTTATCAATATGCTTAAAGTATTTTATCAATATGGTTATGTAATAATCGAAAATACAAAAGCAGAAGAAAATGAAGTTATAAATTTTGCTGAAAAATTAGGCCCAGTTCGAGCAACAAATTTTGGAAAATTATTTAACGTTGTCTCAAAACCAAATCCAAATGATCTTGCTTATACTGCATTAGAGTTAACATCGCATTCAGATAACCCATATAGAAAGCCTGTTCCTGGAATTCAATTACTTCATTGTATTGCTAATGAATCTACAGGAGGAGATTCAAGTTTAGTTGATGGTTTTAGTGTTGCAAATTTTTTAAAACATAACCAACCTGAATTTTATAAAGTATTAACTGAAACTAATGTTACTTTTAAATTTACAGATATTGATACTATTTTAGTTGATGAAGCAAAATTAATTGAACTAGACCATAATAATAACTTTAGACAAATACGATTTAGTGGAAGACTTGATTATGTTCCATTATTAGAGGAAAACAATCTTGATCTCTTTTATAATGCTAGAAAATATATGTTCAAACTTTGTAACTCTGATGATTTCAAAATTAAATTTAGATTATCTAGAGGAATGATTGCAATGTTTGATAACCTGAGATTATTACATGGAAGAACTAAATTTGATCCAAATACTGGTTTTAGACATCTACAAGGATGTTATATTGATCATGATGTCACTGAGGGTAAGCTTAGAAGGTTACTAAAACCCTAATTGACTTCGAAGATCTTTTCAGCAGGATAAAAATTTAATATTTTACTATACCAATTACTATAATTATTTCTTTCAATTAATGAAACTGTAAAACCACCAAATCCACCACCAGTCAATCTGGCGCCTAGAGCACCACATTCAACCGATCTCTGAACAATTAAATCAACATCTAAAGTAGATGCTTCAAAATCTTTAGAATATGATACGTGACTTTCATTCATTAATTTTCCAAACTCCTGAATATTATTTTCTATTAAATTTTTTTTCGCATTAATCACTCTATCATTTTCAAAAACTACATGCTTTGCTCTTTTTGCTATAGTATTATTGTCAAATTTATTTGTTTGAAAATTTTCTTTTTTAACTTCACCTAAATATTCTACACCAAGTTTTTTTTCAGCCTCTTGGAGTTCAGCAAATCTTTCATTATAAGAGCTATCTCTTAAATTTCGTTGTACTTCAGAGTCAATCAAACAAAATTTCCAATTTTCTGGAAAATTAATAAGTTCGTATTCTAAATTCTTACAATTCATAAAAAATGCTTTGCCATGAATACCAATAGAAGAAACCATTTGATCCATTATTCCACCAGAAACACCTATATAGTTGAATTCTACTTTCTTTGCTAATTTTGCAATTTCTGGATCTTTGATTTTTGTTTCAAAAAAAGTATTAAGTGCTTTTAGTGTAGCAACACACAATGCTGAAGATGATGAAATACCTCTTTCTAAAGGTATATCAGATGCAATAAAAATGTTTAAAAATCTAGATGAAATTTTATTTTCATCAAAAAAAATATGCAAACAACCTTTTATATAATCAACCCACTCATTGTTGGTTGATTTTTTGAAATCATTGAATGTTTTTTTTTCTTTAAAATGTTGAGAATAAACTGTGAATTCATTAGAATTATTTTGAGATATCTCAATGGTATTTTTAAAAGATAAAAGTGTAGGCATAACATATCCACCAGTATAATCGGTATGTTCACCAATTAAATTTACTCTTGCATGAGCACTTTCCTTTACTTCTGCGTCTATATTAAATATATCTTTAAAACTCATATAATTACTAGTTATGACTAATCAAATTAATATATCTTTTACAAATGAAAATAAATTAAAAATTATTCTTGATGATAAATTAGTAGATTCAAATTTGAAACTGTGTTTCTCATTAGTTTATTCAATAAAATCTATATCAGGAGGTGAAATAACAAAGCAAATTGGACGTTATTACGAGTTATCTATAAAAAAAAATACAATTTTATTAGATTTACAAATTCCTAAAATTGGTAACTTCAACCTTTCGTGTGGTCCGGAAGGTATTTTCATTATTGATACATTAAACAATAGTAAATTAAATATAAATGTTTCAGATTTGATATTTGAAAAACCAATTAAAAAGAAAACTTATGAAGATTTAAAAACAAAAAATTTTATACCTATTATTCCTGAGCCAGAAAAAATTTATTTACAAAATGAATTTGTAAATATTGAAAATAAAACATTTAATCTAAATACGGAAATTGAAATTATTTCTAATTTGCAAAATATTATTTACAAATTGGATATTAATTTTACTTCTGAAAAAGGATTTCCAATTTTCTTTAAAAAAGATGATCAGTTATTAAACGATCAATATTTTATGCAGATAACAAAAGATAATATTGAGATTAAATACAATACTTATGGTGGAAAGCTATATGGTCTTATATCTTTAGTTCATTTAATTGATTTCTATCAAACAAAGCTTCCAATTTGTACAATACACGATAATCCAAAATATCAATGGAGAGGAATGCATCTCGATTGTGCAAGACAATTCTATACTATTGATGAAATCAAACGTTTATTTAATTACATGGCATTATTTAAGCTTAATAGATTTCACTGGCATTTAACAGATAACGAAGCGTGGAGAATTGAAATTAAAAAATATCCAGATCTAGCATTAAATGGAGGATACAGAGGATATAATTTTAAAATACCACCATTGTACGGAAGTGGTTATGATAAATACGGCGGATATTACTCACAGGAAGATATCAAAAATTTAATTATATATGCAAAAAAATTAAATATCGAGATTATGCCTGAAATTGATTTACCAGCACATTCTTGGGCATTACTAGAAATTATGCCAGAACTTAGAGAACAGTCTTCAAATATAGTTAGTGAAGATGTTGGTTCGTATAAGAATAATACAATAAATCCTTCCTTAGAAAAAACTGTAACTTTTTTAAAAGATATGTTGAATGAAGTAAGTGATATTTTCTCATATGATGTAATTCATGTTGGCGTTGATGAAAGACCAAGTAATGCGTGGGAAGGTTCTCCAGCAATTATCGAGTTTATGAAAAAAAATAATATTAAATCACAAGAGGAATATCAAGATTACTATATGAATTTTTTAATAGATTTTCTAAAATCAAAAAATAAAAGAACAGCTGCATGGAATGAGGCGGCAGTGTCTCCTCATATCGATCATGGTGTGGGTGGAAGTGCTGGAAAAATTGATAAATCATGTTTGATCTTTTCATGGGAGCATTCAGATGTTGCAAAAGAAACTACAAATAAGGGATTTGAAACAATACTTTGTCCTGGTCAAAAAACATATTTTGATATGGCTTATAATAATTCAACTGAAGAAAGAGGTATTTGTTGGGCTGCAACTATAGAAGTAAAAGATATTTATGAATGGGACCCAATAAAAGATTTAAATAAATCAGAATTGATAAAAGGGTTACAAGGTCAACTGTGGTCAGAGACAATTACAGATAAAAAATTTTTTGATCAAATGATCAACCCAAGATTAGCAACTTTATCAGAAGTTGCATGGAAAGGAAAAATTTCAAGAAAATGGATAGAATTTCGTTCAGCACTTCTAAATTCTATGGATTTTTTAAAAAAATTAGGCTGGCGATATCACAATTTTTAATGTTAAAGTAAAATAAATATGAAAATAGGCGCAGTTGGTTTTGGGAGTAGGACAGCAGGTGTTTATAATGAATTTTCAAAAGTTAATCCAAATTTTGAAATGGTTGCTTATGTAGATCCTCAGCCAATAGGTAAAGATTTTGCTGAGAAAAATAATTTTTTTCCAAATAAATCATATTCAAGTTTAAGCGAAATGTTGGATCAAGAGAAATTAGATATGTTAATGATTGGGTCTCCTAATCATCTACATTTAGATCATATTAAGCTTGGATTAAGAGCAGGATTACAAATATTTGCTGAGAAACCTATAGTAATAAGCGAACAAGAAACTTTTGAGTTAGCAAAATTAATAAAAGAATATGGCAAAGAAAGAATTATTGTTGGCTTAGTTTTAAGATATTCACAGCAAGCAAGATCTGTGAGAAAATTATTAGATCAAAATGCTATTGGAAATATAATATCGATTGAAGCTTCAGAACATATCGTACCTTCGCACGGTGCTTTTTTTATGAGAAACTGGAGAAGAAAACAAAAATATTCTGGAGGCTTTATGCTGGAGAAATGTTGCCATGACATTGACTTCTATTCAATGATTACGAAGAGTAGACCTATTAAAGTTGCTAGTTTTGGTTCAAGAAGATCTTTTATACCCGAAAATCTTCCAGAGGGTTCTCATGAACAATATACAAAAGACAGGCTGAAAGGTTGGGAGTCAAAATCAAATGTTTTTGATAGTGATGCTGATATCGTCGATCATCAAGTAGCAATAATAGAATATGCAAATAAAGCAGTACTATCTTTTCACACTAATATGAAAGTTCCAGACGAATTTAGAAGATTTGCAGTCATAGGATCTGCAGGAATGATTGAGGGAGATTTTGTTAAAGGATTTATGAAAGCTCATGATGAAAATAATAATGTACTTATTGATGAAGATTATGGAGCAGCTTTTGGAAAAGAAATTAAAGGTCATTATGGCGCAGATAGCATGATGGCTCAAGACATTAACAATTATTTATTAAAAAATAATAAAGAATTACCAGTTGGTGTAATAGAATGTATGGAGGCAGGAATTGTTGCTATGAAAATTGATGAAGCTAGAAATACTGGTAAAGTAATTGACTTAACAAGCACTTGGGATAAATTCGACTCTCTATTAAATTAGTAATTATGAATCAAAAATTAAAATCATATACCGCCCAAACATATATAGCATATGCACTAATTGCTCCTGCTGCTCTTTATATAATTCTTATTGTTGCTTGGCCATTATTAGAAACAATTAGATTATCTTTTACAAATTCTAGTTTAGCAGGAGAAGATTATGTTGGTTTAGAAAATTATCAAAAAATGTTTTCTAGTAAAAAATTTAATGGAATAGTGACCAGAACATTTGTTTGGATGTTTTTTTCGGTCTCTTTAAAACTTATTATTGGTTTAATTGGAGCTGTTTTACTTAATGCTAATTTAAAAGGAAGATCAATTTTCAGGGTACTTGTAATGCCTCCATGGGTAGTTCCAATTGCAATTGGTATGCTTGGCTGGTTATGGTTATATAACGGGTATTTTGGAATTATCGCAGGTGTAGGTATGCGAACTGGTATTTTGGACGGTCCTTTTGGATTTCTTGCTTACAAACAAAGTGCCTTTATTTCTACAATCATTGCCGATGTTTGGGTTGGAACACCAATGGTAACCGTTTTCTTTCTAGCTGCAATGCAGGGTGTGCCAAGAGATTTATACGAAGCTGCTTATTGTGATGGTGCTTCAAGATGGGATAGATTTTTTAAAATTACATTACCTCAAATCACTCCAGTAATTATTACAATGTCATTATTATCTGCTATTTGGACATTCAACTCATTTGAAATAATTTGGATATTGACTGAAGGTGGGCCAAGAGGTTCAACAACTACATTAATTATCGACACCTATAAACAAGCATTAGGCAATTATAAATTTGGAAGAGGTGCTGCTAGAGCCGTAGTCGTAATGATTTTACTAATGTTATTTGCAGGATTTTACTTAGCTTTACTTGCTAGAATTAATAAGAAAATTTCTCATGAATAAATATAATCCTTTTGAAAAAATATTGATCTATTTTGGCATCTTTGTCTTCATGACTTTTATTCTTTTGCCTTTTATTGAAATGTTTTATGCATCGCTTCGTCCCTTAGATCATTTATTTAGATCTCCATACCAATTTTATTCAGATGATTTATCTTTTTGGGCTTATCAAGAAATGTGGAATACGGTACCAATGCTTGGAAGATATATCTTTAATAGTTTTTTTCTGGCTTCCTGCGTTGCTATACTAACTCTTATCTTTGTTATTCCTGCAGCTTACGCATACGCACGTTTTAAATTTCCAGCTAAGAATACGAGCTTATACATACTCTTAGCAATTAATATGTTTTCAGGAGCAGTAATTTTAATACCTCTATATAAATTGTTAAGGACTTTAGGTTTATTAAATAGTTATCAATCTATGATAATTCCTGGTGTTGCTTTTTTAATACCAACTGCAATTTGGTTGCTAAAGTCTTACTTTGAAAAAATAAGTTGTAGTTGGTATTTATGCATTCATAGGCGCATATGCTCAACAATTCTTATTTGCGATTACATTTAATCAGAAAAAAGAATATATGCCAATTCCAACAGGGTTATATGAATTTATAGGATATCAAAGTGTTAAATGGAATGAGATGATGGCAGCTGCTTTAGTAGGAATGTTGCCTGTTTTATTATTATTTGTATTTTTACAAAAGTATATAGTTGAGGGACTTACCGCAGGTGCGGTAAAAAACTAAATTGGATAAATATAATATATACGAAAAGATATTATTATATTCAGGAATACTAGTCTTTATGATTTTTATTCTTTTGCCTTTTGTCGAAATGTTTTATGCATCGCTTCGACCTTTAGATCATTTATTTAGATCTCCATATCAATTTTATTCAGATGATTTATCTTTTTGGGCCTATAGAGAAATGTGGAATACAGTACCAATGCTTCCACGATATATTTTTAATAGTTTTTTTCTTGCCTCAGTTACTTCTATTATTACTTTGCTTTTTGTAATTCCTGCAGCTTACTCTTATGCACGTTTTAAATTTCCTTTTAAAAATTCTTCACTCTATATTTTATTAGCAATTAATATGTTTTCAGGAGCAGTTTTATTAATTCCTCTCTATAAAGTATTAAGAACATTTGGTTTGCTAAATACATATCAAGCTATGATTGTTCCCGGTGTTGCTTTTTTAATTCCAACTGCAATTTGGCTGCTAAAATCTTACTTTGAAAAAATACCAATAGATTTAGAGGAGGCAGCTTTTGTAGATGGTGCTTCAAGAGTACAAATACTCAGACACATAATCGCACCTCTTAGTACACCTGGTCTGGTAGTTGTTGGGATATACGCTTTTATAGGATCTTATGCTCAACAATTCTTATTTGCGATTACATTTAATCAGAAAAAAGAATATATGCCTATCCCTTCAGGGCTGTATGAATTTATTGGCTACACAACAGTCAAATGGAATGAAATGATGGCAGCCTCTCTTGTTGGGATTGCCCCTGTCTTAATAATTTTCCTTTTTCTACAGAAATATATTGTTGCTGGACTCACTTCTGGGGCAGTAAAAAACTAGAAAAATACCCAAAAACTAACTTGCTTCATAGAGCCAGTTAATGTTATCTCTTTTTTATATTTAAATGGAGGAATTATGAATTTCAAAAAACTATCTTCATTTCTTACAATAGCTATACTTTCACTAGTTGGTTTTAAAACTTATGCTGCTGAAGTACACGGAGTATTCTGTGGTGGTGAGCTTAGACCTAATTATGTTGAAATAGCTGATAAGTACATGGAAGACAATCCTGGAGTTACTGTAACTCTAGAGGCTGTTCCTTGGGGAACATGTCAGGATAAAGTAATCAATCTTGCTATTGCAGGTGATCCTGTTGCATTTTCATATGTTGGATCAAGAACTCTAAAAGGTCTTGCAGAAAACGGACATATTTTAGAAACAAATATACCTGCTTCTCAAAAAGCAATGTATCAACCAGGTATCCTAAACACAGTTACACACATGGGTAAAACTTGGGGTTTCCCTCATGCGTTTTCAACTAAAGCACTTTTCATGAATTGTGGTCTTTTAGAAAAAGCAGGCGTTGCATGTGAAGGTCCTCAAACTTGGGATGAATTATATTCAATGGCTGAAGCTGTAACAAAAAATGTTGATGGAGCAGCAGGAATTGGACTAGCTGGTAAAGATTTTGATAATACTATGCACCAATTCTTAAACTACTTATACAGTAATGGAGGACAAGTTATTGATCCAGTTACAAACGAAATAACCTTGAATTCATCTAATACTGTTGAAACATTAGAATTTTATGGAAAGTTAGCAAACGTTGCTCAGGAAGGTCCTTTAGCTTGGGAGAGATCTCAGTTAACAGAACTATTTAATGATGAAAAAATTGCTATGTATATTAATGGACCTTGGGGTAGAGGTCAGCATAAGGAAGGTCTAGATGTTAAAACAGTTAGAATTCCGGCTGGACCACAAGGAAGTCAAGGTACTCTTTTAATTACAGATAGTCTTGCTGTTTTTTCTAACACTGGTGTTGAGAAAGAGGCAATGGAAATAGCTAGCATAATCGCTTCAGGTGACTCTCAATACAGTCTTGATACTGATTGGGGTCTAACACCAATTATGCAATATCCTCAAATTGGAAATGAAGCTCCATACAATGAAGATTATTGGATGATGTTTATTGATGCGATTGGCGATGGTGGACCAGAGCCACTATTTGTAGACTACAAAGCTTTTCAAACTGTTATGAACTCTATGATCCAAGGTGCAATTCTTGGTGAAGGAGATGCTGCGGATTTAGTAGCTGAAGCAGCTGAAGAGTTAGAAGAATACAAATAATTACATTATATCTTATTCCTTAAAAATAAATTCAATTTTAAATAAGATATTAAAAGAAGAAGAAAAAAAATTCTTACAGTGTGCTAAATTAATTAGCAAATCATATAAAAAAGGTGGGCAGTTATATATTTTTGGAACTGGACATTCTAGATTGCTTGGAGAAGAATCATTTCACAGAGCAGGAGGGTTTGCTGCAGCTTGTCCAATAAGAGATGATGATCTCAGTTTTAAAAAAGGAGCAAGAAAAGCTACTGCTCTAGAAAGAACTCCAAATATTGCAAAAAAAGCTCTCGCTAAATATAAAATTACCAGCAAAGATGTATTAATGATTGTGTCTAATTCTGGCGTTAATCATGCGCCAGTTGAAGCAGCTTTAATTGCAAAGAAAAAAAAAATAAAAACTATTTCACTAACATCTGTTAAATTTTCTAAACAAGCTCCTCTATCTAAATTGAATAAAAGATTATTTGAAATAACGGATATATTCATTGATAATAAGATTCCACCTGGTGATGCGATTATAAATGTTAAAGATAATATGGTTGGACCAGCTTCAACAATTGCAGGATCTTTTAT
>LULW01000472.1_pt1 | contig 17557 bp, 13 predicted proteins | sample 729531 | NCBI WGS metagenome assembly LULW01 (sample SAMN03860279, study PRJNA289734) | marine metagenome | biome: seawater column; feature: ocean; material: water; isolation source: Red Sea water column Station 108 - depth 10m | place: Saudi Arabia: Red Sea | collected 2011-10-15 | depth 10 m | reverse complement strand
AAGGGTTGGCATCCGGCGCACAATTCCCACATAACGCGGCGAAGAGATTCTTTTCGCGTCGGCAGAGGGCCATTGCAGCCCGCCAGCATGGTGCGAAACAACCGGCAAGGAGCATGAGCGTGGCGACATTGGGGCTGAACCCGCAGGAAAAGGAAGCCGTCGAAGCCTTCCGCCGCGACGTCGTCGAACCGTCGATGACGAAGCTCGTCATCCTCGATTTCTGGGCCGAATGGTGCGGGCCGTGCAAGCAGCTCGCCCCCGTGCTCGAAAAGGTCGCCGCCGATTACGCCGACAAGGGCGTTGTGCTGGCGAAGGTCGACGTCGATGCGAACGGCTTCATCGCGAGCCAGTTTCAGGTCCAGTCGATCCCGACCGTTTACGCGATCTTTCAGGGCCAGCCGGTCGCCAACCTGACCAACGCGCGCAGCGAAAGCCAGCTCAAGTCGATGCTCGACCAGCTGCTCGCCCAGCTGCCGGTCGAAAGCGACGCCGGTGCACGCGCGGTCGAGATCGCCCCGCTGCTCGAAATGGGCGAATCGGTTCTGGCCGAAGGCGACGGTCCGCGCGCGGTCGGCATTTTTTCGCAGATCGCCGAAATGGCGCCCGACAGCGCCGCCGCGCACGGCGGGCTGATCCGCGCGCTGCTCGCCGCGGGCGACAGCGAAGGTGCGGCGATGGCGCTGGCCGCCGTCCCCGCCGACATTGCGGGCGATCCCGCGATCGCGCAGGCGAAAAGCGCGCTCGAACTCGCCGCAGATGCCCCCGACGCGGGCGAACTCGCGGCGCTGGAGGCCGCGACCGCCGCCAATCCCGACGACCATCAGGCGCGCTTTGATCTTGCCGTGGCGCAGATCGGCGCGGGACAGCGCGATGCCGCCGCCGACAATCTGCTCCACATCGTCGCCGCCGACCGCGAATGGAACGACGGCGCGGCACGCGCGAAACTGCTGTCGCTGTTCGAAGCGGTGGGGCTGGAAGATCCGTGGGTCGCCGCGCAGCGCCGCCGCCTGTCGCTGATCCTGTTCGGCTGATGCCGACCGACGCGCCCCTGACTATTCAGCGGATCGCGATTTTTCCGCTGCCCGGGGCGGTGCTGTTTCCGGGACTGCACCTGCCGCTCCACATCTTCGAGCCGCGCTACAAGGCGATGGTGCAGGAAGTGCTGGCGCGCGACCGGCAGATCGGGATGATCCAGCCGCGCCAGATCCCCGGCGAGGAGGATCGCGAGCCCCCCGCGCTTTATGATGTCGGCTGCGTCGGGCGCATCATCGACGTCGAGGCGCTGGCCGAGGGGCGGTTCAACATCGTTCTGGAAGGCGTCGCGCGCTTTCGCGTCCGCCGCGAGCTCGACGTCACGACACCCTTTCGCCAGGTCGAGGCAGAGATAGAGGCTGAGGTCGAGGACGAAGCCGTGCTGTCGAGCATCGAGCGCGCGAGCCTTGAGCGCGAGGCGAAGCGCTTTGCCCAGCGGCAGGGCTATGTCGTCGACTGGGCTTCGGTCGGGCAGCTCGACGACGAAACGCTGGTGAACGGCATCGCGCAGGTCGCACCGTTCGACGCCGCGGCCAAGCAGGCGCTGCTCGAAACCTCTCCGCTCGAAATGCGCGCCGAGCTGGTGATCCAGTTGATGCAGTTTTTCGGCCGCTTCGACGGCGACGACGGGCGCGCCACGCTGCAATAGGGCGTCAGTGCGGCTTGCCGCCCGCCGCCTGAGCCATATCGGCAAAGGCGCGGCGGACGATGTGACGGTCGCTTTCGCCGAGCCGTTCGACGAGCGAATCGACATGCGCGAGCTGGCGCCGGACGAGCGCCCGTTCATGCGCGAGCCGTGTCGCCGCGCGCTCCTCTGCCGCTCCGCCGCGCGCACCGCCTGCAAGCGCCTTGCCGCGCCGCTGCGCCCAGTCGGCGACGAGCCGGTCGGCGCATAGCGCGGCGAGCGCATCGCGCGCACCGCCTTCGGTCGCGCCTTCGGCGGCGGGATCGGCCAGCCAGTCCCCGGCGCCGTCGTCGACCAGTGCATCATAGGACAGCGTCACGGCGCCGCGCCGACCCGCGCAGCGCGGGTCGCCATGCAGGCGCAGGCGCAGCGCCTGAAGCTCGGCGCGGATCTGCCAATTGGCATAGGTGGTAAAGCGTGCGCGCGCGGGATCATAGCGTTCGGCCGCGCGGTGCAACGCGATCGCGCACGCCTGCGCCGCGTCATCGGCACAGTCGCCAAGCCCGTAGGCGCGCGTGAAATAGCGAATGCGCGGCGCCGCGAGCGCCAGCAGCTGCGCAAAGGCACGATCGATCCGCGCCCGCGCCCGCGCACCCGGCGCCGCCTCTGCCGCGGTGTGCGCCGCGATCAGCGCGCCGACCGCGCTTTCGAATGCCTGGCTCCTGTCCGACATCATTTGTCCCCTGTTCCCGGCGGCAGAATGGCCGCGCGGGATCAGGCTATGCCGCGATGGTTAGCGCGGCCGCACCGGGCGCCTAAGTAGGACTACCTATATTTCGGTACCGGCGAGCAGCCGCGGCAGATCGCCGGCTTCGCCGCGCGCTTCGTCCATGAAGAAGCGTTTGAGCGCCGGCATGCGCTGCACCGCGCCGAGCCCGGTACGGCGGACGAAGGAGGCAGTGCGTCCCGGAATGCCGAACAGCCGCGTCAGTCCGTCGGTCGCGAGGCTGACCATCAGATTGTCGAGCCCGCGCCAGCGCTGATAGCGCGCGAGCAGCGCCGGATCGCCAAGGTCGAGCCCAATCCGCGCACCATCGACGAGCACCTCGGCCAGCGCCGCGGCATCGCGCAGCCCCAGGTTGAGACCCTGCCCCGCAATCGGATGGATGCCGTGCGCGGCGTCGCCGACCAGGACGATGCGGTCGCCAACGATCTGCGCGCTGTGATGGAAGCCGAGCGGATAGGTCATGCGCGGCGCGACCAGTTCCAACGTGCCGAGAATATCGCCCGCGCGCTTGCCGAGTTCGGCAAGGAAGCCCCGGTCGCCCAGCTTGGCGAAACCCGGCCCGTCCTGTTCGGATACGGTCCACACGAAGGCCGAACGATGCCGCCCCTCGGCATCATCGACGAGCGGGAGCAGCGCGAAGGGCCCCGAGGGGAAAAAGATTTCGTGCGCGACCTGATCGTGCGGGCGCGAATGCGCCACCGCGCCGATCATCGCATGATGATGATAGGACCAGTTGGCGATCGTGAAGCCCGCCGCGTCGCGGGTGGGCGAACGACGCCCTTCGGCGACGATGAGCAGCGGCGCCGCGAGCCGCGTGCCGTCGGCGAGGGTCAGCGTGACGCCATGCGCATCGACATCGCGCGCGACCACCTTCGCCGGCATGAACAGCCGCACCAGCGACGCTTCGGCGAGCGCTGCCGCAAGCGCGAGGCGAAGCTGGCGGTTTTCGACCATCGTACCGAGCGCGGGGGCATCCGCATCGGCGACGAAATCGAGCTCGCCCGTCTGTCCCCCGTCGCTGACCTTGATCGCGCGGATCGGGCAGCCCTGGGGTGCGAGCCGGTCGGCGAGCCCGAGCACGCCGAACATCTGCCACACCGCGCTGGCGATCGCCGAGGCGCGGCCGTCGAAGCCGGGCGCGATCGTCGCAACCGGATCGGCGGGGTCGACGATCTGCGACGACAGACCATGATGGGAAAGCGCGATCGCCAGCGCCTGGCCGACAAGCCCGCCGCCGGAGATCAGGACATCGCTGCGCAATACTTCGCTCATGCCGCCGCTCTACTCCGGCCCGGCGCGCTTGGGAAGCGGGCAGGCGCACCCGGATCGCTGGCGCGCCGGGCGCCGCTTGACGACGAGTCCGCCCCATGCGCATATCGCCGTGGTTAATCGATCGAGGACCGCATTCCGCATGGCAAGCCGCAAGGCCGCATCGGCGAAGGCCGACTGGCGCACCGTTTTCAGACAAAGCATCGCGCGATCGCTGGTGATCGCCGCGGCACTGGCGCTCGCCGCCTTCACGCTGTTTTTCGCGCTCGCCCTGCTCACCTACGACAGCACCGACGCAGCGCTCAACACCGCAGCGGGCGGCAGCGCTGCCAACTGGATGGGCCATGCGGGCGCCTGGTTCGCCGACCTTGGCCTGTCGGTCGGCGGCGCGCCGATCGCACTGCTCGTCCCGCTGTTCGGCATCATGGCGTGGCGGCTGTGGGCGGCGGAGCCGCAGCCCTATTGGCTGCGTCAGCTCGCCTATTGCTTTGCCGGCATCCTGCTCGTCGGCATGGGCGCCGAGCTTTGGTCGCCGGCGTCGGGTTCGCCGATGCCCGCGGGGTGGGGCGGCTTGCTCGCCCTGCTCGCGGGGAGCGCGATCACCCCGCTGTTTGCGCTGGCGGGCGATCCCGCCGCGGCGCTGATCCGTTTCGGCACGATCCTGCTCCTCATCCTTGTCGGCCTTTGGCTCGCGATGCGCTCGCTGCGGCTTGAAAAGGGCTGGCTCGGGCGGCTCAGACTGCCGGCGGCCGAAGGAAGCCGGGTCGTCGAACCGGCACGCGCGGCCCCGGCCGATGCGCCGCGCCCCGCCAATCTGGTCGAGCGCGTGATCCGGCCGCGCCCGCGCGCCGAACCGAGCGACCGCGCCCCGCCCGAGATCGCCGACCCGGCGCAGCGCTCGGCGCCGTCGAAGCCGCGCGCGAAGCCGCAGACCGAGCTGTTCACCAATTACCAGCTTCCCTCGATCGACCTGCTTGCCCCGGCCCCCGACACGCCCGCGGGACAGATCGACAAGGCGGCGCTCGAACGCAACGCACGCTTGCTCGAATCGGTGCTCGAGGATTTCCAAGTCAAGGGCGTGATCACCGCGGTCCGTCCCGGCCCGGTCGTCACCATGTACGAGCTCGAGCCCGCGCCCGGGACCAAGGCGAGCCGCGTGTCGAACCTCGCGGACGACATCGCGCGCAACATGTCGGCGCTATCGGCGCGCATCGCGCCGATCCCGGGGCGCACCGTCATCGGCATCGAGCTGCCCAACGCGCACCGCGAGGCTGTCGTGCTGCACGAGATCATCGGCAGCGGGCTGTTTCAGGAACATAGCGGCGCGCTGCCCATCATCCTCGGCAAGAATATCAGCGGCGACGCGGTGATCGCCGATCTTGCGCCGATGCCGCACCTGCTGATCGCCGGCACCACCGGGTCGGGTAAGTCGGTCGGCCTCAATGCGATGATCCTGTCGCTGCTCTATCGCCTCGGGCCCGACCAGGTGAAGATGATCATGATCGATCCCAAGATGCTGGAACTCAGCGTCTATGACGACATCCCGCATCTGCTCGCCCCGGTGGTGACCGAACCCAAGAAAGCGGTGCGCGCGCTCAAATGGGCGGTCGAGCAGATGGAAGATCGCTACCGGATGATGTCGTCGCTCTCGGTGCGCAACCTCGCCTCCTATAACGACAAGGTGCGCGGCGCGCTGGCCAAGGGCAAGTCGCTCGGGCGGCGCGTCCAGACGGGCTATGATCCCGACACCGGCCAGCCGGTCTATGAGGAAGAGACGCTGGATTATCAGCCGCTGCCGCAGATCGTCGTCGTCGTCGACGAGCTGGCCGACCTGATGATGACCGCGGGCAAGGAAGTCGAATTCCTGATCCAGCGCCTGGCGCAAAAGGCGCGCGCGGCGGGCATCCATCTGATCCTCGCGACGCAGCGGCCGTCGGTCGACGTCATCACCGGCGTCATCAAGGCGAATCTGCCGACCCGCATCAGCTTCAACGTGACGTCGAAGATCGACAGCCGCACCATTTTGGGCGAGGCCGGCGCCGAACAACTGCTGGGCAAGGGCGACATGCTCTATGTCCCCGGCGGCAAGCAGATCACGCGCATCCACGGCCCCTTCGTGTCCGACGACGAAGTCCGCGCGGTCGCCGACCATTGGCGCGGCCAGGGGCGCCCCGACTATGTCGAAAGCGTCACCGAGGATCCCGAGGACGGCGGCTTCGCGATGGAAGGAGCACCTGCGGGCGGCGACAGTGCCGAGGACCGCATGTATGCCAAGGCCTGCCAGATCGTGGTCGAAAGTCAGAAGGCATCGACCAGCTGGCTGCAACGCCAGCTGCGCATCGGCTATAACAGCGCGGCGCGCCTGATCGAGCGGATGGAGGACGAAGGGCTGGTCAGCCCGCCGAACCATGTCGGCCGCCGCGACGTGCTGACCGACCAATATGGGCAGCCGCGATAGGGAACCTTTCGCTCCGCCAACGACTTGAACAGCGTCTAAAGGCCGGGTTCAGGGCGGGTTCAATGCCGCCCTGCAACAAGCCGGCATCGACCGAAACAGACAAGAGAGCCCGATGACCCTGACGATCGACCGCCATTTCCTGACCCGCGCCGCCGCGCTGGCGCTCGCGCCTGCCGCCGCCCTCGGCCTGACGCTCTCCGCGCCCGCCATTGCGCAATCGGCGAGCGCGCTTACCGCGGTGCAATCGCACCTCAAGTCGACCAGTTCGATGACCGCCGACTTCGTGCAGACGGATCGCAACGGTCAGCGGCTGAGCGGACAGCTGACGCTGAAGCGTCCGGGCAAGATCCGCTTCCAGTATCAGAAGGGCGTCCCGCTGCTGATCGTCGGCGACGGCAGCCGCCTGACAATGATCGATTATGAGGTCAAGCAGGTGCAGAGCTGGCCGGTGAAAAATTCGCCGCTCGGCGCGCTGCTCGATCCCGATCGCGATCTCGCCAAATATGCGAAGGTCGTCCCGACCGGAAACAGCGATGTGCTAAGCGTCGAGGTCAAGGATCCCAAGCGCCCCGAATATGGGACGATCACCATGGTGTTCATCCGCGATGCGGGGGCGCCGGGCGGATTGCGACTGCGCGGCTGGGTCGCGCTCGATTCGCAGAACAACCGGACGCGGATCGATCTGTCGAACCAGCGCTTCAACGTGCCGGTCGCCGATTCGGCTTTCCGCTGGACCGATCCGCGCCCGAAACAGCGCGGCCGCGTCTGACGCCAGCGAGACTTTTATGAACAGGGCGCCGTTTCCCCAAGGGGATTCGGCGCCCTTTTTCCGCCCAACCGACGTTCGGCATCGACGAACTGCAAATGTCGCCGACAGCCGCCGATTTTCGTTCAGCTTGGCGACAGGGAAGAGGGGCTATTTCAACTCTCGAAGGCGCCGACACGGCCTCCGGATTTTGGGTTTCCCCCTGTTGCCCCAACCGGATTGCCAGGTGTCTTCATTCAAGAGCGTGACGAACGCTGACCTTGAACCCCCGTTCCACCGCCCCTGGAACGGGGGTTTATGTTTATGTGCGGCGTGTCCGGCGCGTCGGTGCAGGCGGCACCAGCCCGCAACGATTGCAGTGAAGGCTTCGCACCGATAGAGCCGGACTCCATGACCCAAACGAGCATTGCTTCCTGGAACATCAACAGCGTGCGTGCGCGCATCGGCATCGTCGAGAAATTCCTGCGCGAAGAGGCGCCCGACGTCCTCTGCCTGCAGGAAACGAAGGTCGAATGCGGGCTGTTCCCGAAACAGATGTTCGAGGACCTGGGCTATCGCCACATCGTCACCAACGGCCAGCGGATGCACCATGGGGTCGCAATCGTCAGCAAGCTGCCGCTCACCGATGTACGCAAATATGATTGGCAAGCCAATGGCGAAGCGCGCCATGTCGGCGTGACGCTGCCGTCGGGGGTGCGGCTGGACAATGTCTATATCCCGGCCGGCGGCGACATCCCCGACCGCGCGCTCAATCCGAAATTCGGGCAGAAGCTGGATTTTCTGGGGCGCATGACCGAATGGGCGGGCGCGCTCGCCGATACGCCGACGGTGCTGACGGGCGATTTCAACGTCGCGCCGCTCGAAAGCGACGTATGGAACCACAAGGCGCTGCTCGACGTCGTCAGCCACACGCCGATCGAGGTCGAGACGCTCGCCCGTCTCCAGGCCGCGGCCGGCTGGATCGATCTCGGCCGCCAGTTCGTGGCGCCGCCGATCCCGCTCTACACCTGGTGGAGTTACCGCGCGAAAGATTGGGAAGCGTCGAACCGCGGTCGCCGGCTCGATCATATGTGGGTCACGCCCGATATCCGGGACGCGGCGCAGAGCCACCGCGTCGTCCAGCCGGCGCGGAGCTGGGAACGCCCGTCAGACCATATTCCGCTCGTCACGGAGTTCGCATTTTGAGCGACGCGCCGGCCAGCGACCGCGGCGCCCGCCGCGCCGCGCGTGCGATCGACGCGCTGCGCCGCGGCTGGCCCTTTCGGATCGAAGGCGCCGAAGGGGCTCTCGATCTGCTGGCCGTCGAAAGCGCGCGCGATGCGGCGCTGGCCGAATTCGGCAGCGCCGACCTGCTGATCTCGGGCGAGCGCGCGGTCACGCTGAAGCTTACCAACCAGCGCGCCGCCGCGACGCCGGGGCCGGTGCGACTGGCGGACGGCGCCGCAAGCGTCGCCGCGGCGCTGGCGATCGCCGACCCGGCGCTCGACCTTGCCAATCCGCTCAAAGGTCCGTTCCGCACGATCGCGAGCGGCGGCGAGGCGGCAGCCGCGACCGCGATGACTATGGCGCGCCACGCCGGCCTGCTCCCCGCCTTTTTCGTGCGCGCGGCCAAGGGGGAAGCCGAAACCGCCTGTTCTACCGCCGATGTCGCCGCCCTGCTCGACCCGTCGCGGCTCGAAATCGCGGCGCGCGCCCGCCTGCCTGTCGCGGCGAGCGAAACCGCCGAGATCGTTGCTTTTCGCAGCCCCGAGGAAGCGTCGGACCATGTCGCGCTGATCATCGGCAAGCGCGACGGCAATCCGCCCGTGGTGCGATTGCACAGCGAATGCCTGACCGGCGACGTGCTCGGCAGCCTCAAATGCGATTGCGGACCGCAGCTGCATGCGGCGCTGCACGCGATGGCCGACGCCCCATGGGGGGTGTTGCTCTATCTGCGCCAGGAAGGCCGCGGTATCGGCCTCGTCAACAAGCTGCGCGCCTATGCGCTGCAGGATCAGGGCTATGATACGGTCGATGCCAATCTGCGGCTGGGTTTCCCCGTCGACGCTCGCACTGCCGACGAACCCGCACAACGAACGCTATCTAGCGACCAAGCGCGACCGCACGGGACATCAATTGTAAAGCCTCGTCATTGCGAGGAGCGCAGCGAAGCAATCCAGGGCGGTTTACGCGTGCTCCGGATCGCCGCTTCGCTTCGCTCCTCGCAATGACGATGTTTATTGTCGGGGGTTAGTGCACGAAACGCGCGACCACATCGCGGTAGCTGCGGCTGACCTTCACCTGCGCGCCCGAACCGAGCACGAGGAAACACTCGCCGTTGGTGTGCGGCTTGACCTGCTTCACCTGGCTGAGGTTGACGATGGTCGAGCGATGCACGCGCTGGAAATTGCGCGGGTCGAGCCGCTTTTCGAGATCCTTCATCGTTTCGCGCAGGATCAGCGAATTGTCGGCGGTGTAGATGCACATATAGTCGCCGGCAGCGTCGATTCGTTCGATGCTGTCGACGTCGACGCGGAAAATCTGCCCGCGATCCTTGATGTTGATCATCTTTTCGTAGCGGTCGGCGGCGGGCGCATCGGCCGCCGTTTCGGCATCATATTCCTCGACCGCGTCGGGCGCGACTTCGGCAAGCACCGTCTTCAGCCGCTCAACCTCGGCCACGCCGCGCTTTTCGGCGAGGCGCTGGCGAACGCGGTCGAGCGCATCGGCGAGCCGCTCGGGCTCGACGGGCTTGACCAGATAATCGACCGCCTGCGCCTCGAATGCGCGGATCGCATGGTCCGAATAGGCGGTGACGAAGACGACGAGCGGGGGCTCGACTTCCATCAGTCCCTGGATCACCGAAAAACCGTCGAATCCGGGCATCTGGATATCAAGGAAGACGAGGTCGGGCTTGTGCGTCTTGATCTTACGAATGGCCTCCCGGCCGTTCTGCGCGGTGTCGACGACTTCGACATCGCTATGCGCTTCAAGCCGCAGTTGCAGGCCCTGGGTCGCCAATTTCTCGTCATCCACCAGGATGGTTCTGATCGTCATGTGCGTTCGGTTCCAATCGTCGCTTGTCCATCGGGCTGAAACGGAATCTCGATAATCACCGTGAATCCGCCATCGGTGCCCGATTGCACCTCGAACCGTTGCTGGTCGCCATAGGCCTGGGCCAGCCGGTCCCTGATGTTGGCTAAACCCACACCGGTCGATTCCGTTGCAATCCCGGTGGTGGGGTCGACGCCATCGGCTGACAATCCCGTGCCGGTGTCGGACACGGTAATCCGAACATTTTGACCGGCAAGCTGAGCCGTCAGCGTAATGTCGGCTCCTTCTTCCTGCGGTGTCACCGCATATTTGATCGCATTTTCGATCAGCGGCTGAAGCAGCAACGAAGGCAGGCGCGCGCGCTGCGCCGCCGGATCAATCTGGAAATGCGGCCGCAGCCGGTCCTCGAAACGCATCTTCTCGATGTCGAGGTAGAGCTTCAGCGTCTCGACCTCCTGCGCCAGCGTTACCTGTGCGGTCGGTTCGTTGGCGAGCGTGTAGCGCAGAAAGGCCGACAGGCGCGACAGCATCGCATTGGCGGGCTCGGTCTGTTTCAGAAGGACGAGGGTCGAGATGCTGTTGAGCGTGTTGAACAGGAAGTGCGGGTTGAGCTGGTAGCGCAGCATCGCGAGCTGCGCCGACGCGGCCTGCGCCTCGAGCCGCAGCACGCGGTCATTCTGTTCCTCGAGCTGCAGGAAATAGTTGATCGCGAAATAGAGCGCCGACCAGGCCGCGAGCGTCGTCGCGTCGATATAGATCGACACCAGCAGCAGGCCGGTAAAGCTCGTCTCGCTGTCGGGCTTCAATATCTGGAAAAGCCAGGCGTCGATGAAGGCCCATACCGCGGTGGCGAAGGCCAGGAGGCCGAAGCTTGCCCCCCACATCAGGATCGTGCGGCGGTTGATCAGCGCGCGGTAGCAAACCGAAAGCAGCAGCGTCAGCGAAAAACCCGTAACCGCCGAAACAACGACAAGGACAAGGAAATCGAAGGATTGGCCGCCCGCCAGCCCCGACACGACGCGCAGCCCGAACCAGCCGAGCCAGCCGAGGATCTGGAGATTCCAGAAGGCGCGAACCTTGTTCCCGAAAAACGGCCCGGGCGAGGAAAAGCCGAACAGCGGAATCGGGGAAGTCTGGCTTGCCATGTCAGCCGCCGAAATCAGGGGACGAGCGCGTCGTCCGCGAAGTGAGGATCATTCGGCCGCGACCGGTGCCATCCGCACGCGCGCCTGGCCGAGCGGCTGGAGTTCCGAACGATGTTTCCAGACAAGCTCGCCATATTCGAGCGGCCGGCCGTCGTGCGCGGTGATCGTCACCGGGCCGATCGGCTGTTCGTCATGCGAATCGACGAGCACCGGGGTCGAGGGAACTCCCGCCCCCCATTTTTCGCCCCACTGGCGCAGCGCGATCATCGCGGGCAGCAGTTCGACGCCCTTCTGGGTAAGCTGATACAGAACCTTGCGGCGATCCTCCGCCATCACTTCGCGCGCCATGATGCCATGATCGACCAGCTTCGACAGCCGGTTCGACAGGATGTTGCGCGCGATATTGAGCTCCTGCTGGAACTCCTCGAAATGGTGGACACCGTTGAAAGCGGCGCGAAGGATCATGAAGGACCATCGTTCGCCCATCGCCTCGAGCGCGAGCGGCAGGGCGCAATTGCCCCCATCAAGATCGTTCAGTTTTTCGCGTAATTTTCCCATAGGCCATGCCCTAACGTAAAATCGCCGCCGTGCCAAAAAAATATAGGGCCTCGGTTGCATTTCGCAACGGACGCACCAGATCGCGAAGCGCAACCTTCCGGTTGTCAAAAAAAGGAGGCTCCCATGTTCCATTTCCGGCTTTCCCCCGGCACTCCGATACTCGCCCTGGCGGGCGCGCTGTCGATCGGCGCCGCGGCGCTCCCCGCTGTTCCCGCCGCCGCCGCTGGCGGCGCTTTCTATCGCGCCGAACTGGCCGACGCGGCGAAGACCGCGCGCTTCGTCGCCCGCGATGTCGTCTGGGTGTGTGAGGGCACGACCTGCACGGCAGGCCGTGGCACCAGCCGCCCGCTGATGATGTGCGCCGCGCTCGCCAAGAAGGCTGGCCGCGTCGCGAGCTTCACCGTCGACGGCAAGCCGCTCGAGGACGCCGACCTCGCACGCTGCAACGGCGAAGGCTGACCCTTCGCCCGCAAGAAGGGCCGCGCACGCTCTCCCCTCTGCACCGCGCGGCCCTTTTCTTGCCTTGGCGAAGCCAGCGGCTTCGCTGCTCCACCGATACAAATATATTGCAATTGGCATCGCATGAACGACATTGGATGCGATGCTGAGGCAGTATGAACTTGTCGAGCGCGTGCGCGCTTATGATCCCGACGTCGACGAGGCGCTGCTGAACCGCGCCTATGTCTTCACCGTACAGAAGCACGGCAGCCAGAAACGCGCCTCGGGCGACCCCTATTTCAGCCATCCGGTCGAGGTCGCGGGCATTTTGACCGACCTCCATCTCGACAGCGAGACGATCGTCACCGCGCTGCTCCACGACACGCTGGAAGACACGCTGACCACGCCCGAAGAGATCGAGCGGCTGTTCGGCGCCGACGTCGGGCGGCTGGTCGACGGCGTCACCAAGCTCAGCAAGATCGAGGCGCAGACCGAGAATGAGCGCGCCGCCGAAAATCTGCGCAAATTCCTGCTCGCCATGTCCGACGATATTCGCGTGCTGCTCGTCAAGCTCGCCGACCGGCTGCACAATATGCGCACGCTGCATTTCATCCAGAATCCGGACAAGAGGCGGCGCATCGCCAAGGAGACGATGGACATCTATGCCCCGCTGGCGGAGCGGATCGGCATGTATGAATATATGCGCGAAATGCAGCTTCTGGCCTTTCGCGAGCTCGAGCCGGAGGCCTATGCGACGATCACCGGCCGCCTCGCCAAACTGACCGCGGGCGGCAAGGACAAGGTCGCCGGGATCAGCCGCGAGTTCAAGGAGCTGCTCGCTAAAAGCGGGATCGAGGCTGACGTATCGGGGCGCGAAAAACATCCCTATTCGATCTGGCGCAAGATGCAGGAGCGCCACGTCAGCTTCGAACAGGTCACCGACATCATCGCCTTTCGCGTCATCACGCACAGCGATGCCGACTGCTATGCCGCGCTTGGCGTCTTTCACCGCAAATGGAAAATGGTCCCCGGCCGCTTCAAGGATTATATCTCGACCCCCAAGCGCAACGGCTACAAATCGCTGCACACGACGATCATGCACAATGAAAATATGCGGATCGAAATCCAGATCCGCAGCGAGGCGATGCACCAGCAGTCCGAATTCGGCTTTGCGGCGCACTGGGCCTACAAGCAGGGCGGCGGCTCACCCGACGGACAGGCGGGGTGGATTCGCGACCTGCTCGAAATCCTCGACCAGACGCACGATCCTGACGAACTGCTCGAGAATACGCGCATCGCAATGTATCAGGACCGCATCTTCGCCTTTACGCCGAAGGGCAGCCTGTTCCAGCTTCCCAAGGGCGCGACGCCGGTTGATTTCGCTTATGCCGTCCACACCGGGCTCGGCGACCGCACCGTCGGTGCCAAGGTCAACGGCCGGCTCGTGCCGCTGCGCACCCAGCTCGTCAACGGCGATACCGTCGAGATATTGTCATCGATGTACGACGAGATCGACCGCCGCCTGCCCAACAAGGTCGGCGACAAGGCGCGCGCCGCGGCGCGCGAGCGGCTGAAGCTCGAGGATGACAGCGCGCTCTATGTCGCGATCGCGCGGCGGCGATTGTCCGACGACCAGATCCTCGAAGCGCTCGTCCCCGGCATCACCGCCGAGATGAAATCGAAGCCCGGCAAGCTGCGCCAGGGCGCTGCGGTGTCGATCGAGGGGCTGACCCCCGGCGTCGCCTACAAGCTTGCCGACTGCTGCCACCCCGTTCCCGGCGACCGCATCGTCGGCCTCGCGCGGCCCGGCGAGGGGATCGAGGTGCATGTTATCGACTGCCCCAGCCTGGCCGACGGCATCGACGCCGACTGGATCGACCTGAGGTGGCAGGAGGACAGCGAGGGCGGCAATGCGCGGCTGTGCGTCGTCATCCTCAACGAAACCGGCACGCTCGCCGAAATGTCGGGCATCCTCGCCGCCAATTCGGCGAATATCACCAATCTGCGGCTGTCGAACCGCGAGGGCGATTTCCACACCTATGACGTCGTCGTCGAGGTGCGCGACGTTCAGCATGTGATGCGTATCCTGTCCGCGCTCCGCGCGTCGGACAGCGTCGTGCAGGCGGAGCGACTCTAGGCGATCAACTCAGGCAGCTTAGGGGTAGGGAACAGCCATTTTCCAACTTTCGTCATCCCGGACTTGATCCGGGATCCATTCATCCGGCGTTGAAAGAATGGATCCCGGATCAAGTCCGGGATGACGATGCAAGGTAAGCCGGCCTAGCTGCCTTCGCCTTCAGTTCGGGTAGGCCAGCGGCGGTCGCCACGCCGCCTGATCGACGGTGTCGCTGACCTTGTAGACCAGCCCCTTGCTGTTCAGGAACAGCTTCTCCATTTCGGGCCGGGTGAAGGGGCGCGATCCCACGCGGCCGAACACCGCCATCTGCCCCCCCGTTTCGTCGACCGCCCGGTCGCGGTCGAGCCCCTTCGACAGAGCGAGCGCCGGCGACGGAGTTTTGGCCCAGGCGATCAGTTCGGGGGTCGGCGCGGGCGAGAAGCCATAGAGGCCGGGATTGTCCGGACTGGTAAGCTGAAGCACCTTGATGCCGTTCCGTCCGTCGGCGACATAGGCGAAGAGCGACGCATTGGTTGATGCGACGATCACATCCTCTGCATCGTTGAGCGCCCCCCCGAAGGTCATCGCGGGCCAGACGGCCGGCGCCATCGGCCGCGTCACGTCGACGATCACCAGACCGTCCTGCTTGGCCGCGACGTACATGAAGGTGCGCGCGAGATAGATTTTGCGCGCGTTGGCGAGCCGCACCGTTCCCGCCGGCACCGGTTCCGGCCGGTCCATATGCGTGATGTCGAACAGCTTCACGCCCTCCGCGTCGGTGACCCACAGGTACCGGAACTGCACGGCACTCGCGCGCGCATCGGTCAGCGGTAGCTGCGCCGTCACCTTCGGCTCGAGCGGCGTCGACAGGTCGAGCACGACGAGCCCGGCATCGGTGGTGACATAGGCATAGTCGCCGGCAAGCGTCACGTGGCGGGCCCCGGCCAGCACATTATCGGGGTTCCACGTCAGCGCGCGGCTCAGCTTGTTGTTGCGGAATTCGCCGTCTGCCATCGTGTCGATGTCGACCAGGATCAGGCCTTCGACGCTGTCGGTGATGACGGCATAGCGGTAGAGCGGGTGCAGCGCCTGTTCGTGATTTTCAGGGAAATCCTTACGGATATGCTCGTTGCGGGCCATGCTGATCGGCTGGGTCGTGCCGATCGCCATGCAGGTCGCGTTCGTCGTTTTGACATGCGTATCGTGTCCCAGCGGCGAAAACGGCGCGCGGGTGATGCGTTCGGAGAAGCCCTTGTTGCCGATCGATGCGACGTCATAGACACGAAAGCCGCCCCTGCCTTCGGCGACATACATATATTCGCCGCGCAGTTGCAGGCAGTTGACCCGTCCGCTCGTCCCCTGGACGATATTGGCGAATTCCTCGAGCGCATGGCTTTCGCCCGACCCCTTCTTGTCGAAGGTCTTGCCGCGCACCCAATTTTTGAGCTCGCGATGATTCTGGTCGACATGCAGGCGCCAATAGTCGGGATAGGCATATTTCTGCAGATAGCTGCCGATCACCGCCTGCGGCTCGTCCCATTCGGTGACGCGGGTCGCCTGAAAGCCGTCCTCCAGCCCCGACCAGACATTGAGCCCGACGAAATTGACGAAATTGGTCCCCATCAGGAGCAGCTGCGACATGATCGCATTATTGTCGTCCGCCTGCGACAGATGGCAGTCGGTGCACTGTTTCGTCTCCTGACGCCGCACCGTATGTGGGAAATGCGGCGCGAAGGCCTGGCTCGAGAAACCCGCCGCCGAAATCGGTGGCTGCTGGATATAGATGCGTTCGCGGTTGAGGTTAGTCGAGGACAAGACCAGCGCCGATGTCGATCGGATCGGCGCAATGATCCCGCGCGGATTGCCGTCGGCGTCGGGCTCGCCGGGCTTGGTCAGCATGTGCCGGCCGAGCTGGAACATCTCGTCGCGCGCGACCTGCGGGTTATAGGTCGCGAAGTTGCGCGTCTCCTCCCCTTCGAAGTGGTGCATGCTGGTCTTCCAGTTCGCCTCGATCGGCAAATGGCAGCCGCCGCAGCTCGTCGTCCATGACAGGTGGCAGGTGAAGCAGGCCATCTTGTCGTCGCCGTGCGCGCGATCTTCCCTTGCCACGCCCGGCCCCCACGCAAAGCTGCCATCGTCGGCGCCGCTGCGCGACATCAGTTTGGCGCGCGCCGCTTTCGCGTTGAAATGCGGCCCCGGCGTCACCGCCTGCTTGACCAGGCTGACCTGCCACTGGAGCTTCGGATCGACGATGGACCGCTGGATCAGCCCGGTGATTTCACCATTGTCGTCATATTGGAATTCGAACCGGCGCCGGCCGTCCGAATTGCGAAGCAGCGCAAGATTGGTCCCTTGCGGCCGTGCTGCGACGTTCGAGGTGAGCAGATTGGGATAGGCATCGGCGGTGCCATGGCAATCCTTGCACCCGATCTCGACCGCGTTCGCGACTTCACCCTGAATATAGCCATTGCCGTGCGCATCCTGCGCGAAGTGGCAGTCGGCGCACTGCATCCCCTTTTCGGCATGAATGTCCATCATATGGACCGCCTTGCCGGGATTGATGCCGGGCGGGACGAATTTGCCCTCGACACCGGGTTTGGCGGGATCGGCGCTGGCGAGGCACAGGTCGCGCTGCGCCGGGTCGCTGTAGCTGGCGCAGCTCTTGCGCCATTTTTCGGGATCCTTGGGATCGATGATGTGCGCCTTGTCGGTGCCATAGGTCGACATATTGCCGTCGGCGTCGAGCAGATTGCCGCTGCGGTCGCGCTTGAAGATGCCGCGGAAGTTCCAGCCATGGCCATGATAGTCGGCGAACTGGGTGTCCTTGTTGCTGTCGTTCACGTCATAGACATCGCGCAGAAACTCGACGTCGGCCCACAGGCCGCGCGGGCTCGCGCCTTCGGGATTGCGTTCGAGAACCTTGTGGACTTCGGCGGCAGTCGGATAGCGCTGTTGCTTGTATTTCTTCTGATATTCCTCGTCGCTCATCCCCGGTGGGCGCGGCGCGGTGTTGTCGGGACCGGGCCATAGCTGCGGCGCGTCCGATTCATAATCCCACATCGTGTAGCCGAGGTAGGAGTTCAGGAAGATATTGGGCTGGTGCATATGGCAATTCATGCACTGCGCCGTCGGGATCGCGCGGGTGAAGGCGTGGGTGATCGGATGCCCCGATTCGCGCCGGTCCTTCGCGGGTGCGGCTTGCGGTCCGGCTTTTGCGGCTTCGGGGGCGATCAGCGCGCCATGGCCATCGGGCGACGGCGCATGTTTCGCCGGATCGCCATGCGCGTCGCCAGCAGCGCCCCCACCATGTCCGCCGCCATGCCCGTCATC
>LULW01000801.1_pt1 | contig 17618 bp, 15 predicted proteins | sample 729531 | NCBI WGS metagenome assembly LULW01 (sample SAMN03860279, study PRJNA289734) | marine metagenome | biome: seawater column; feature: ocean; material: water; isolation source: Red Sea water column Station 108 - depth 10m | place: Saudi Arabia: Red Sea | collected 2011-10-15 | depth 10 m | reverse complement strand
CAGGTATTCGATAATATTTATTTCTAAAATTTCTTATTTTTTTATCTTTAATTGACTGTATTTGATTAAGCAATTTTATTACATCTTTAAAATATAATAATTTTTTATTTTTACTTTTCTTTAAAATTTGAAAAATTGTCTTATTTCCAAAATCCTCAACCTCAATATAATTATTTTTATAATTCTCTTGATATAATTTTGGAGCTAGAACTTTGTTTTTATTTAAAATCTTGCTAATTGCATCATAAACAAGGAGATTTTTAAATTTGTCCTTTTTTGCTTGAATTACAATAGAATTACCATAATTGGATTTTTTTCTAAAAAACTTTCTATGTGACGCGTCTCCTTTTAATTTTTTAAGATTTTGCATTTATCTATAATTACAAATTTAAACCCTTAATTTTTAATATTCGTTTCTTGTAATCATTTCCATATTCAAAATTTAATTCTATCAAATTTTTTGGTTTTGGTTTTATTTTTTGTGGCCATTCAATTAATGTAATAGCATTAGTAATATCATCAAATAATCCTAGATTGTGAATTTCATCTAAACTATTTATTCTAAATAAATCATAATGATTAATTTTGATTTGTTTAATTTGATACTCATTTAATAAATTGAATGTAGGACTTGTTACTTCAGTTATTTTAAGTCCATTTTGTTTTTGAAAATTGTTGATTAGATATCTAATAAAAGTAGTTTTTCCAACACCCATCTCACCCACAAAAAAAACTACATGTCCTAATTTCAATTTCTTTGAAATCTTCTTAGCTAATTCCTCTGTTTTTTTTTCTGAAGATAAATTGATAAAATCACTTTTAGTAGCGATAGGCATTAGGTTTGAAAGGTCCCTCTACCCCTACACTGATATAATCTGCTTGATCTTTAGAAAGTTTAGTTAATTTAGCACCAACTTTTTTAAGATGAAGTGTAGCTACTTTCTCATCTAAATGTTTTGGTAAAACATAAACTTTGTTTTCATAATTTTTATGATTATTCCATAGTTCTATTTGAGCAATAACTTGATTTGTGAAAGAAGCGCTCATTACAAAACTTGGATGCCCTGTAGCACAACCCAAATTTACTAATCTACCCTCTGCCAATAAAATTATTCTTTTTTTGCTAGGTAGTTCAATTTCATGTACTTGGGGTTTTACTTCAGTCCATTTGTAATTTTTCAAAGCTTCAACCTGGATTTCATTATCGAAATGTCCGATATTACATAAGATTGCTCTATCCTTCATATCTCTCATATGGTCAGCTGTAACAATATCTTTATTACCAGTCGCAGTTACAACTATATCTGCTTTACTAATTGCTTCATCCATTAAAACAACTTCGTAACCTTCCATTGCAGCTTGCAATGCGCATATTGGATCTGCTTCGGTAACCAACACACGAGCCCCACTCTGCCTTAATGATGCAGCACTTCCTTTTCCAACATCACCAAAGCCTGCAACAATTGCAATTTTTCCTGACATCATTACATCAGTGGCTCTTCTAATTCCATCAACTAAACTTTCTCTACACCCATATAAGTTATCAAATTTTGATTTGGTAACAGAATCATTCACATTTATTGCTGGAACCAACAAAGAATTTTCTTTTTCCATTTTATTCAAAGCTTTTATCCCTGTAGTTGTCTCTTCCGAAACTCCTTTAACATCTTTTAATAAATCTTTATATTCATTGTGCATCATTGCTGTTAAATCCCCACCATCATCTAAAAGCATATTAGGTTTCCAACTTTTCTTACCTTCAATGGTTTGTTTTATGCACCAAACATATTCCTCCTCTGTTTCTCCCTTCCACGCATAAACTGGAATACCAGCTTTTGCTATCGCTGCTGCTGCATGGTCTTGAGTAGAAAAAATGTTACAAGATGACCATCTTACTTCTGCACCTAAATCTACTAAGGTTTCAATTAATACTGCTGTTTGTATTGTCATATGCAAACAACCTATAATTTTTGCACCCTTTAAAGGAGATTTTCCAGCGTACTCCTCCCTTAAAGCCATAAGTCCTGGCATTTCACTTTCAGCAATTGAAATTTCTTTTCGACCAAATTCTGCTTGTGATAAATCTCTTACTTTATAATCTTCCATCGTGGCTCTTCTAACAATTAAAAATTAATTAATCAATAAAACTCTTTAAACTTTTGGAAATTCTATTTCCATACTCGCTCCTTTTTTATCTTCTCTATTAGTTGCTTTGATTGTGGCATTATGTAAATCAACTAAATTTTTTACTATATTTAACCCTAGACCAGAATGCTGCCCAAATTTATCTGGTCTGTTACTGTAGAATCTTTTAAATATTTTATTCGTGTCTTTTTCTTTAAAACCCTGTCCCTCATCTAATATCTTTATGTATACTTTATTATCCTCTGATTTCGAAACTTGCACAATTACATCTTTATTATCATCACTAAAAGAAATCGCATTATCTAAAAGGTTTGCAATGATTTGTTCAATTCTGTTTTCGATTCCATAAATTAAATATTTATTTTTACCATCATTTTTATAAGAAATATTAATTCCTCTTTTTACTTTATAAATATTATTAAAATCATCTACTACTGACTTAATTATTGGCTCAATATCTATTTTTTTTATTTTTTCTTTACTTAATGCAACTTCATCTTTTAACATTTGTGAGTAATCAGTAATCAATCTTTCAATTCTTTGTACATCGTGGCTTAAAATATTAATTAATTTAAGTCTCTGTTCAGTATCTTGTGCATCATGTAAAATTTCTGATGCGCTTTTTAATGATGCCAATGGATTACGAATTTCGTGTACAAGATCAGTTGAAAAATTTTCTGCATGTGAAATTCTTTTTTGTAATTCTAAAGTCATATCATCCAAAGAATTAGAGAGTAAACCAAGTTCATCATTTCTTAATTTTAATGTATCTATATTTGTTTTTTTTGTATCTTTATTTTTTATGATTTTGGTATAACTGACTAAATTTTTAATTGGTTTTAAAAAATATCTATTTAAAACAAACGAAAAAATCAATATTACGATACCAACTGCAATTGCAGTCCTAATTACAAAAGTTTTTCTTTCATCTATGGCAGCTTTTATATCATTGGCATTTTCTGTTATTGCTAAATATCCTATATTTTCTCCATCCTTCATCACGTTTTTGATGGTAGTCAATTTAAATTTATTAAATTCTTCCTCGGTAAATGTAAAAGGGATTCCAAAATTTTTAGACGTTGCGTAATTTAAAAGAACATCATTTAAAGACACATTATTTTCATTTCCAATATCTATATTTTTTTCTTCAGTGATTTTTTTTGTTGTTGTTGAGTCCAACACCTCTAACTCAATAGTATCCAACCTTTGTGAAAATGATCTTGGATCTAAGTCTAATGTATCAGTGTCTCCTATTAGATTAAGTTTATTATCAAAAAATATTACTCTATCCAAGTTCTGAAAAAGAAATCTTGTTGAAAACAAAAATTTTCTAATATCTTTTTCAACAAATTTTACATTTAATCTTGTTAGATTATCAATTGTATTATTGTGAACACGCCTATTATTGTGAAAAAAATAGAATTTATGAATAAAAATTTTTTTAAAATTGATAAATTCTTAAGAAAATTGCTGAGCATTAACTAACATTCCATCTATATCCGCTTCCATATCTCGTTTCTATAGCTGAAAATTCAGGATCAACTTTTTTGAATTTTTTTCTAATTCTTTTAACGTGACTATCAATTGTTCTATCCTCAATATCTGTATCTTCTCTATAAGCTATGTCCATTAATTGAGCTCTCTCTTTTATAATTCCTGGTCTTTTGGCTAGCTCCTTTACAAGTAAAAATTCTGTGGTAGTCAATTTATCAGGCAATTGTTTCCCATTCCATTCGCATTCTAATTGGGACGGATCAAGTTTTAATTTTCCGTGTGATATAATGCTTTTATTTTCTTCTAAGGTTTCCTTAGAGTCTTTTTTTCTAAGTTGAACTCTAATTCTTTCAATTAAAACTTTAATTGAAAAACCACCTGATTTTTTTACGAAATCATCAGCACCTAATTTTAGTCCCAGTAATTCGTCAATTTCATCATCTTTGGAAGTCAAAAAAATAACTGGTAATGAGGTTTTTTTTCTCAATTTCTTGAGCAATTCCTCACCGTCCATTTTTGGCATTTTTATATCAACAATAGCTAGATCTGGCGGTGTCCTAGTTAATCCAATTAATGCACTCTCTCCATCAATGTAAGTCTGAACTTTAAACCCTTCTTTTTCAAGAGCAATACTTAAGCTGGTTAGAATATTTCTGTCATCATCTACTAAGGCAATTGTTTGTTTTTGCATACTTAATTATAAAAATACTAAATTGTTCTAATTTGGGCAAATAAATTAATGTAATGTACCCCAATTTTCTCCAGTGTTTAAATCTACTGTAAGAGGTATTGAAAAAGAATGTTGATCACTCTCAGCAACACTAGACATTTCATCAATTATAACTTTGGATATTTTTTTTACTTCACTTTTTGGACTTTCAAAAATTAGTTCATCATGGATTTGAAGTAACATCTTTGTTTTGTTGAATTTTTGCTCTTTTAATTTTTTATCAATTCTTATCATTGCTAATCTCATTATTTCAGCAGCCGACCCTTGTATTGGAGCATTAATTGCTGCACGTTCTTGAAAGTTTCTCACATTATAATTTTTATCATTTATATTTAAAAAATGAGATCTTCTTCCAAAAATATTACTTACATAACCACTTTTTCTACAGAATTTAATTGTTCGATCCATATAAACTTTTATTTCCGGAAACTTTGAGAAATATGAATTTAGAAACTCTTCAGCTTCAAAATTAGAGACATTTATTTGCTTTGCTAATCCATACTGCGAAATTCCGTAAATTATTCCAAAGTTTATGGCTTTAGCCTTTCTTCTTTGATCTTGATTCACCTTATTAATATCAATATTAAAAATTTGGCTAGCCGTTAAAGAGTGTATATCCTCATTATTTTGAAAAGCTTTTTTTAATTCTTTAACATCAGCCAAATCAGCTAAAATTCTCATTTCAATTTGATTATAGTCTGCAGAAATCAAAATATTATCCTTGTCAGCAACAAAAGCTTTGCGAATATCTCTACCATCTTCTGATTTAATTGGAATATTTTGCAAGTTAGGATCACTTGAAGCTAATCGTCCTGTAGTCGTTGCTGCTAATAAAAAAGAAGTATGAACTTTTTTTGTATCAGGATTAATATGTTCGGGTAATGAGTCTGAATAGGTATTTTTAAGTTTTGAAACTTGCCGCCAGTCCAGGACTAATTGTGGAAATTTATGACCTTTAAAAGCGAGATCTTCTAATACTGAGGCACTTGTTGCAAAACTTCCCTTTTTAGTTTTTTTTAAGTCTGCAATCTTAAGATCATTGTATAAAATTTCACCCAGCTGTTTTGGAGAAGCAATATTAAACTCTTTCTTAGAGAGTTTAAAAACTTCTTTCTGAATTTTTTCAATCTTTTTTTCAAATTTGGTAGATAATGTTTTGAGAAACTTTTTATCAACTTTAATACCGTGTATTTCCATATCAGCTAAAATTCTAAGTAATGGCTTTTCAAAAATTTCATAAATATTAATCATTTTTTCTTCTTTCAAACTTTTATAGAATTTTTTATATAGTCTATAAGTTATGTCAGCGTCCTCAGCGGCATAATCTTTTGCTTTTTCTAAATCGACTTCACTAAAATTTATCTGTTTCTTTCCAGAACCAACTAATTCTTTGAATTTTATCGTTTTATGATTCAGGTGAATTTCAGATAACGTATCCATATTGTGTCTATTTTTTCCAGCATCTAGCACATAAGACATGAGCATGGTATCCTCCATAGCTGATAGTGTTATCCCGTGATTGAAAAATACAATAAAATCAAATTTAATGTTCTGACCTATTTTTTTGATACTTGGATCTTCAAGTAAAGGTTTTAATTTTTTAAGCACTATGTCTTTATCAATGCACTTTTTTGAATTATGTCCTATTGGTATGTAACAAGCTTTTCCAATCTTAGAGCTCAAAGATACTCCAACTAAATCAGCTTGATGAGGATCTAAAGAATTTGTTTCTGTATCAACTGCAACTTCTCCTATTTCTTCAGCCTCCTTAATCCATTCATCAATTTTATCGTGCTCTGTTATTAAAAAATAATTTTTTTTATCAATTTCAACTTTTTTTTCCTTTAATTGAATATCTTTTTTTTCACCACTAAAATCTGGTTCCCCATAAGCAGAAATAGCAGAGCTAAGTAACCTATTAAACTCCATTTCTCTTAGAAATTTATAAAGTTTATCTTTATCAATTCTTTTTAATTCAAAATCATTGAGTTTCATTTCAATTGGAGCATCGTGCTTTAATGTTACTAATTTTTTACTTATTAAAGCTTTATCTTTGTTGTTGAGTAAAGTTTCTCTTCTCTTATTTTGTTTGATTTCATCTGCTGATTTTAAAAGTGTCTCTAAATCACCATACTTATTAATTAATTCTGCTGCAGTTTTTACACCAATTCCAGGAACACCAGGAACGTTATCACTGCTATCTCCAGCTAGAGCCTGAACATCTATAACTTTATCTGGATCTACTCCAAATTTGTTTTTTACATCCTCATTAGAGATGAACTTATTTTTCATTGGATCAAAAATACGAACATCTTTTCTATACAATTGCATCAAATCTTTATCTGATGAAACTATCGTTACCTTTGCTCCATTTTTTAAAATCTTATCAACATAAGTTGCAATTAAATCGTCTGCTTCATAATTAACTAATTCAACAGAGGGTAAATTAAAGGCTAAAACTGATTTTCTTATATATTCAAATTGTGGTGCTAAGTCATCTGGTGCCTCAGATCGATTGGCTTTGTAATCACTATAGATTTCATTTCTAAAAGTCTTTCTCGCTGAGTCAAAAATAACAGCAAAATGAGTTGGTTTCTGAAGATTTTCATTTGATTTTGAGTCTTCAAGAAGTTTAAACAACATACTACAAAAACCGCTTACTGCTCCAGTCGGTAATCCATCACTTTTTCGAGTTAATGGTGGTAAGGCATAATATGCTCTAAATATATAACCTGATCCATCAATTAGATAAAAATGATCTGTTTTTTGAATCTTACTCATTAAAATTTAATATAGATTAAAGATGAAAATAAGAGTATTATTTTTTATGGAACTTATAAAGCAAAATACTCAAAACCAGCTTGTAAAATCATTATTGATTATCTTTATAGGTTCAATAATTCTTACAATTTCAGCCAAAATCAAGATACCTTTTTATCCAGTTCCAATGACTATGCAAACATTCATAGTTTTATTTTTAGGTATTAGCTTCGGATATAAAATAGCTCTAGCCACTGTAGGTTTATACTTATTAGAAGGTATATTGGGTTTACCAGTATTTTCTAATTCTCCTGAAAGAGGAATTGGTTTGGCTTATTTCACAGGTCCAACAATGGGGTATTTAATTGGATTTCTATCAGCGTGTTTTTTAGCCTCATTCATAAAAAATGATGATAATTATTTTTTAATTTTTTTTAAATTAATATTTTCAGTTTCAACAATTTATATCCTAGGTATTCTATGGCTAGGTACATTAATTGGTTGGGATAAACCTATTTTAGAATTAGGTGTATTGCCTTTTTTAGTTGCTGAAATTTTCAAAATTTTTCTACTTACTTTAATAGCAAAAAAAATTATTAAATTTAGAAAATTTATTTAGGCGATCTTTTAGATAATATTCTTTGAAGAGTTCTTCTGTGCATTTTAAGCCTTCTTGCAGTCTCAGAAACATTTCTATTACATAATTCAAATACTCTATGAATATGTTCCCATTTAACCCGATCTGCTGACATTGGATTTTCAGGTGGTGCAGCTTTTTTTGATGGATCAGCTAATAACGCTTTTTCTACATCGTCTGCATCTGCTGGGAATATTTCCGTATCCAGTTAACATTATGATTCGACTTAGTGAATTTGATGATTGAATTTCTTTTACAACCTCTAATCCATTTCCATCATTTAACCTAAGGTCAACAACTGCAAAACCTGGTTTTTTCACTTTAACCATGTCTTTACCTTTTTGCACACTCTCAGCTTGTAAGACCTCAAACCCCTTTTTTTCCATTGCTCTCGCTAATCTCTCCCTAAAAGGATTGTCATCATCCACTATTAATAAGGATTTATTGTCAAAATCAGCCAGATTTTGTAATGGAGCTTGGTTTTTCATGAGCCTCATATGGACATTTTTTTCCACAATTCAATAGGCCATTATTTGCTTTACATTGAATAACTATTGAATTAATTGCTCGTTTATTAAAGTTTTTTTTAAATAAAAGACTTTTTTTTTGTTAAATTTTTTTTGGGGGGCATTTAAAATGCAAAAATTTAAGTCAGTTGAAGAATTAGTTAATCAACTGAAACCGGAAAAACCTGTCTATTGTATAAGGAAGAATTCTATTCTTTCTGCTTCAAATTTCTTTCAAAATAAGTTCCCAGGTAAAATACTATATGCTGTAAAAACTAATCCCCATCCTGAAGTTATCAAAACTTTAATTAAAAGTGGAATTAATCAATTCGATGTTGCGTCTATCGAAGAAATCAAAGCAGTAAGGAAATTTGATAATACTGCAAAATGTTCTTTTATGCATACAGTTAAAAGTAGAGAGAGTATTAAAGAAGCATATTTTAATTTTGGAATAAAAACTTTCGCTTTAGATACTAAAGATGAATTAATAAAAATTATCGAAACAACAGACAATGCTAAAGATTTAGAATTATTTATTAGAGTTGCTGTTTCCAATGAGCATGCTGAAATAGATTTATCAAAAAAATTCGGTGCTTTGAATTCTGAAGCTTCAGGACTGTTAAGACTTGCAAAACTTCATTCAAAAAAAATTGGCTTAAGTTTTCATGTTGGTTCCCAATGTATGCATCCAATTTCATACTCTAAAGGAATTAATGAAGTGGGAAATATAATTAAAAAAACTAAAATAATTCCAGATTATATCAATATCGGTGGAGGCTTCCCAACAATTTATCCTGATCTTGTGCCTCTATCTTTGGAAAGTTATATGGAAGAAATTAAAAAAAGTTTAGAAAATTTAAATCTAAAAAATATGCCTCAAATAATTTGTGAACCTGGGAGAGCTTTGGTTGCAGAAAGTGGATCAACAATTGTGAGAGTTAATTTAAGAAAAAAACAAAAACTTTATATTAATGATGGTACTTACGGCACACTTTTTGATGCTGGAACACCTAATATAGTTTTTCCATCAAAATTAATTAAAGAAAATTCTAGTAAGATTATTTCCAAGAAAATGACTGCATTTGATTTTTATGGACCAACATGTGACAGTATGGATTATATGAAAGGTCCCTTCCTACTTCCGAATAATATTAAAGAAAATGATTACATTGAACTTGGTCAATTAGGATCATATGGTTTAACTTTTAGAACTCAATTTAATGGTTATTACTCCGATGAGATTTATGAGGTTGAGGATAAACCAATAATGTCTATGTATGATAAGAATTCAGACAAAGCTACTCTAGTTGCTTAATGTCAGAAAATAAAAATCTTGGTCACAACAGTAAAAAAGATTTCTTAAAAAAACCTGTAGAGCATATTGATATTACATCATTCGATTCTAGAAAAATTATCTCTTCCATGGAAAAAATGTCTTTTGTTTCAAGAGAAACAGCAAACGCAGCCAATATTTATAATGAAATGTTGAAAGACAAAGAATGTACAATTTTTTTAACATTAGCAGGTTCAACATCTGCTGCAGGTTGTATGAATATTTACAAAGATTTAGTTAAATATAATATGGTTGATGCAATAGTAGCGACTGGCGCTTCAATAATTGATATGGATTTTTTTGAAGCTCTTGGTTTTAAACACTATCAAGGGTCTCAATTCCAAGATGATACTGAATTAAGAAAAAATTATATCGATAGAATTTACGACACATACATAGACGAAGATGAGTTACAGATTTGTGATAAAAAAATATGTGAAATCGCGGATACCTTGGAACCTAGAAGCTATACATCCAGAGAATTTATTAAAGAAATGGGTAAATATTTAAAAAAAAATTCTATTAAAAAAGACTCTTTGATTGAAACAGCATACGATAATGATGTTCCAATTTTTTGCCCAGCTTTCACCGACTCCAGTGCTGGATTTGGTTTAGTTATACATCAAGAAAAAAATCCAAAAAAGCATATGACAATTGACTCTATAAGAGAATTTAGAGAATATTTATGATTGGTGGTGGTGTTCCAAAAAATTTTATTCAAGACACCGTAATTTGTGCTGAATTATTAGGCAAGGAAGTTGACATGCATAAATATGCGGTGCAAATCACAGTTGCCGACTCTAGAGACGGTGCATGCAGTAGTTCAACATTAAAGGAAGCAAGTTCATGGGGTAAAGTTGATGTCACAAAAGAACAAATGGTATTTGCTGAAGCCACTAGTGTACTACCCCTAATAGCTAGCGACGCTTATCACAGAGGTGAGTGGAAAAATAGGGATAAGAAAAAATTCACAAAAATTTTTGAGTAAAAATTGAAATATTTATCAAATAAAAATGGATTTTTAGGAGTCGACAATAAATTTAATTTCAAAGAAAAGGTTGTTGTGGTTCCATTTGGACTTGAGAAAACTGTTAGTTATGGTGGTGGCACCAGAAATGGACCTAAAGAAATTATAAAGGCTTCTCATCAAGTGGAATTATATGATGAAGAGCTAAATTGTGAACCTTATAAAAAAATTGGGATTAAAACATTAAAGCCCTTTAAGATTCATAGAAATATCAGAAAAGCTCTAGAGAAAATGTCAAATATAAATAAAGAAATTTTAGATAAAAGACTTTTTCCAATCACGTTTGGAGGAGAACATTCAATTACACCCGGATGTATTTATCCATTTGTCAAAAAATACAAAAAAATTTGTCTTTTACATTTCGATGCCCATGCTGATTTAAGAAATAGTTACAATGGTGAAAAGTTCTCTCATGCATCAGCAATAAGAAGGTGCTTAGACCATAAAAATATATCATTAATATCTTTTGGGATCAGAAATATATCAGAGAGTGAAATTCCATTTTTAAAAAAGAATAAATCAAGAATAAATATTTTTTGGGCAAAAGATAAATCAAAGTGGGATTTAACAAAATTTAAAAAACTTATAAAAAATAAGACAGTTTATTTAACATTTGATGTCGATGGTTTCGACTCAAGTATCATGCCAGCCACTGGGACTCCTGAACCTGGTGGATTATTATGGGATGAGACACTCAATATAATTAAAATTGCTGCAAAAAATTCAAACATTGTTGGTGCTGACATCAATGAATTAGCACCTATTAAAGGTTTTAATTCATACAACTTTCTTGTTGCAAAGCTCGCTTATAAAATATTGTCTTATAAATTTTTGATTTAAGCTTTAATTGGCTTAAAAGTTTTTAAAAGTAATCTAAATGGTATTAACATGATCAAAGCTACTATTACTTTTACAATCAAATCTCCGAGAGAAAGTGTAACCCATGGCACGCCAGTCCCATAAAATGATATTGAAAAAAACAAAAATGTATCGATTGTTGAGCCAATCATTGAGGATGTTAATGGCGCAACAAACCATTCTTTCTTTCTTAATCTGTCAAATATTTGGACATCTAATAATTGTGCAGTTAAAAATGCAATTCCAGACCCAATAGCTATACGAATAGATATAAGATCTGCAAAATCAGTAGAAAATAAAACTGTAAAACCAATTCCTAGTACAAAGCCAAAATATACAATTTTTCTTGCAACTCTTTTTCCATAAGATCTATTAGCTAAATCTGTAATTAAAAAAGCGATCGGATAAGAGAAAGCTCCGTAGGTTAATATTTCATTTAAACCATAATAATTAATTGGAAATTGAACAAGATAATTAGAAGATAGGACAACAACACCCATCAAAAATGATAGAAGTAAAAACGATTTACTCATTAAGCTGTTTTAGATTGTGCAGTTTTTTTTTGAAATGGAGATTTAATTAATAAACTTTTTTTTAGTTTTTTTAATCTAGGAGATAAATTTTTATTTTTTACAGATTTTAGAAATTCATCAAAACTACCTTTTTTATCTACTGATCTAACCCCTGCATTACTCACTGTTAATTTTAAGCTTCTTTTTAAAAGTTCACTTGTAAATTTTACTTTTTTTAAATTAGGTAAGAATCTTCTTTTTGTCTTATTGTTAGCATGACTAACGTTATGACCTTTCATTGGATTTTTCCCAGTTAATTCGCATTTTTTTGTCATAATTTGTTCGACTATATAAAGTGAGATATTGATGGCGTCAAGTTTATTAGATTATTCTAATCCTTTTTTCCTACTATTTCATTAAAGTTTTTTACACCATCTTTTAATAGTATTTCCTTTAGTTCTTTTTTAATTAGACCAACAATATTTGGACCTCTAAAAACCATGCCTGTATAAAGTTGTAAATAATCAGCTCCTGCTAAAAATTTTTGATAAGCAGATCTGCCAGAGTCCACACCACCTACGCCTATAATTTTAATTCTGCCTTTTAAAACTTTATAAAATTTTCTGATTAACTCTGAGGACTTTAACTCAATAGGTTTCCCGGATAATCCTCCTTTTTGATGACTTTGAGTATTTTGTAAATTTTCTCTTGTTGTATCAGATGTGTTAGAAATAATAGCAGCTTCTATCTTGTTATCTAAAAGCACTTCAGAAATTTTCATAATTTCTTTATCATTAATATCTGGTGATACTTTTACCGCTATAGGTGTTTTAGAGTTAAGATCTCTCTTCTCTTTTTCTATTAGTTTTAAAAGATCATCTAATTTTTTTTGATCATGAAAGTTTCTTAAATCTTCGGTGTTTGGTGAGGAAATATTAATAGTAATATAATCAGAGACCCCATTAAATATTTTTAAACACTGTATATAATCATTTGTTCTATCTTCTGAGTCTTTATTAGGTCCAATATTTATTCCAAGTAATCCAGTTGGATTATTTCTTTTAATTCGATCTGCAATATTTTTTGAACCTAGATTATTGAAACCAAGTCTATTTATCAGGGCTTCATCTTCTACCAGTCTAAAAACTCTAGGTTTGGGATTTCCGTATTGTTCTAATGGTGTAACAGTTCCTACTTCGACGAAACCAAACCCTAAATTGAACAATGAATTATATACCTCGGCATTCTTATCAAATCCTGCTGCCATACCAATTGGATTTTCTATTTCTTTATTAAATAATTTAGTCTTAAAAAGAGGATTATTTTTTTCGTCATCTAAAATATTTGGAATAAAATTAAATTTTAGTGACTTTATCGCTAAACTATGAGCCGTCTCGGGATCTAATTTAAAAATTAAAGATCTTAAATTTGAAAACATTATTTAATTTTATTTAATATAAGATCTTTTGTTTCTTTCACACCAAAAAAACTTATAAAAAAACCCATCCTTGGTCCATTTTCGTCTCCAAAAACTACTTCATAAATTAATTTAAACCAATCTCGAAGGTTCTCAGTGTATCCATTTTCTTTACCAGTCGAATATATCATTGTTTGAATATCTTCTGGTTTCATTTTGTCGTCACATTTATCTAAAGTTTTTACCAGAGCTTCTAAAGCTTTTTTTTCTTCACCATTAGGCTTTTTATATTTTTTTTTCAATTTTATTACGTCGTTAAAATATTTTATTGCATAGCCTACTAAATTATCAAAGATAGGATTATCTTTCTCAGAAATGTCTTTTTTATATTTTTTAACAAATTTCCAAAGAAGTTCTTTGCTGTCAGCATTACTTGTTTCAACCAAGTTTAATAACATCGAAAACGACATAATCATATTTTCTTTAGGCACCAAACTATTATGAACATGCCACACAGGATTCATAAGTAGCTGCAACTCATTTTGATTTTTTGCTTTCTCAATCAGATCCAAATAATCATCGACAGTTTTTGAAACTATTTCTTTGTAAAGTTTTTTTGCTCTTTTTGGATTTTGATACATATACAGTGACAAACTTTCAGGAGAAGCATACTCTAACCATTGATCAATAGTGATGCCGTTTCCCTTTGATTTTGAAATCTTCTCTCCTTTTTCATCCAAAAATAGTTCATATGCAAACCCTGAGGGATTTGTTTTTCCAATCAATTTGATAATTTTTGTTGAAAGTATTGCGCTCTCTATAAGATCTTTTCCATACATTTCAAAATCAACATCTAGTGCATACCATCTCATAGCCCAATCAACTTTCCACTGTAATTTACAATTTCCATCATAAATGCTTGTTTCCAAATCTTTTCCATTATTATCAAAAACAATAATAGATTTTTCTTTATTAATATTTTTTACAGGTATTTCTAGAACATGACCTGTAACCGGACAAATTGGAAGAAATGGACTGTAAGTTTTTTGTCTCTCTTTTCCTAGTGTAGGAAGTATTATATTCATTATACCATCATAATTCTCTAAAATAACTTGGAGAGAAGAGTTAAAGAAACCTGATTTATAAAGTGATGTTGAACTTTTAAAATTATATTTAAATTTAAAATTGTTTAAAAATTTTTTTAACATTTCATTATTATGCTCACCAAAACTATTAAATTTTTGAAAGGGATCAGGCACATTAGTAAGCGGTTTGTGCAAATTTTTTTCTAATAATTCTTTTTGTGGAACGTTGTCAGGTACTTTTCTAAGACCATCCATATCATCTGAAAAAGTAATGATTTCGGTTGGTAAATCAGTCAAATGTTTTAGTGCATTTACAATCATTGATGTCCTTGCAACTTCTCCAAAAGTTCCTATATGTGGAAGGCCACTAGGACCATAACCTGTTTGGAGAATTATTTTGCCTTTTTTTTCTATAAAAGATTTTCTTTCTCGAAGCATTTTTTTTGCTTCAACGAAAGGCCATGCACTTGTTTTATCAAAATTCTCTTTTTTAATCATGATTAATTCAAATAAAATCTTAAATTAACGCTTTAACTTATTCTTATAGAGTTGAAATTTATTTACCATAAAATAATGTTCTATCAAAATGTCTAATTATAAAACTGTTTTTTTTACACTTGGAATTCTTCAAATAATTCTTGGAATTTTTATGTTGATCCCAATATTTGTTCAATTTTTTTTTAAAGAAATTGACTCCTCTTTTTTTGGTGCCTCAATTATTACAATTATTTTTGGTACGCTATTTTTTTTATCTAATCTTGATCATGATAAGAAGTTAAATTTACAGCAAGCTTTTTTATTGACCGCGTTATCTTGGCTAAGTATCGCAATTTTTGGCTCACTTCCTCTAATATTTTCTGAAGTCAATTTTTCGTTTACCAATGCATTTTTTGAGAGTATGTCAGGCATTACAACAACTGGTTCAACAATCATTCCAAACTTAGAGGAGATGCCCAAAGCAATTTTGCTTTGGAGAGCAATTCTTCAATGGTTGGGTGGTATTGGAATAATTGTTATGGCGATCACTTTGATGCCAATAATGAATGTTGGTGGTATGCAATTATTCAAAATTTCTAACAGTGACTCATCGGAAAAAATTCTTCCTAAATCAAAAGAAATCGCATTGAGATTAATTTATATTTATTCAGGTCTCACTACTCTTTGCGCAATATCATATAAAATTCTTGGGATGAATACTTTTGATAGTATAACCCATTCTATGACAACAATAGCAACTGGGGGTTTTTCAAACTATAACGAGTCCATTGGTTTCTTTAACAGTTTTTCAATAGAAATTTCAGCAATGATTTTTATTATCTTGGGAAGTTTACCTTTTATCGCTTATATCAAATTCTTAAACGGTAATAGAAGAATATTTTTTTCAGATATTCAAATTAGAACTTTTTTGAAAATAATCTTAATAAGTATTCTGATCTTATCAATTTATTTGTTTTTAGATAAATCGTCTGAACTAAACTTCAGAACAGTTTTATTCAATGTAATATCAATTTTGACAGGAACTGGATATGTAAATGCACAATTTGATAACTGGGGTGGATTTCCTTTAATTATATTTATAGGTCTAATGTTTATTGGTGGATGTGCTGGCTCAACAACCTGTGGTATAAAAATATTTAGATTTCAAATACTTTATTCATTTGTTTTGAATCAACTAAAAAAAATTATTTATCCTAAGGGAATTTTTGTTCTAAAATATAATCAAAGTCCTGTTGATGATAAATTTACTGCATCAATTATCTCTTTCATTTATATGTACCTAGTAATTTTTTTTGCGATTACAGCATTATTATCTTTGACGGGTCTTGACTTTATTATTGAGGTAATAAAATCAAGCCCAGTTAAAGATAATAATGCTGTTATTATAAAAAAAATTCTTTTTCTGAAATGTTCTCGGTTTATTTTGACAAAAGAATGCTCAAAATTTTATTGCTTGGTGCAATATCAGGTTTTCCATGGGTTTTGATTGGAAGTAGTCTAAGTTTATGGTTAAAAGAAGATGGACTAAGTAGATCAACTGTTGGATGGGCTGGATTAATTTTTGCAGTTTACGCATTTAATTATTTATGGGCACCTTTAATAGATAGAATACAAATACCATATTTAACAAAAAAAATAGGTCACAGAAGAGGATGGATTGTTTTGATGCAAATTATCATCTTACTCTCACTTGCTCTTTGGAGTTTACTCGATCCATCTGAAAATTTAGCTTTAGTTGTTTCAGTAGGCTTAATAATTGCTATAGCATCATCAACTCAAGATATAACAGTTGATGCTTTAAGAATTGAACAGATTGGTGAAAATGAGGGAAAATCCATGGCTGCTGGAGCCGCAATGGCGGTTGTCGGTTGGTGGACAGGATACAAGTTAGGTGGAGTACTATCATTATTTGCAGCAGATATTCTACAAAACATTGGTTTTGAAAATTATTGGCAACTAACTTTCTTAATTTTGGGGATTTTAGTAATTTTAATGAACATTGGCTTAATGTTCATTGACGAGTCTGGAAATTTAGAGAGACAAAATCAACAAAAAGAAAATGACAAATTGATATCATCTCAATTTAAAAAAGAAAATATATTTACAAAATTGATAACCTGGGTTGCTGGAACAATTAGTGGTCCAATCATTAGTTTTTTTAAAAAAAATGGCTTTTCGATTGCTCTAGGAATTTTAGGATTTGTTTTTTTATTTAAAGTGGGAGAGGCATTTCTTGGAAGGATGTCTATAATTTTTTATAAAGAAATAGGTTTTAGTAAGTCGGATATCGCTATTTACTCTAAAACGTTAGGTTGGATCACTACTGTGACGTTTACTCTTTTAGGTGGACTTTTTGTAATAAGATCCGGGGTTTTAAAAGCAATGTTTTTTGCTGGAGTAATGATGGCAAGCACAAACCTTTTATTTAGTGTGTTGGCCTGGAGCGATAAATCAGAATTTTTATTTGCTATTGCAGTTATTTTTGACGATATAGCTGCTGCATTTGCAACAGTAGCTTTTGTAGCCTTTATATCTATGCTCGTAGACAGAGCCTATACAGCAACTCAATATGCGCTCTTAGCATCAATAGGTACCGCTGGCAGAACAACTTTAGCC
>LULW01000407.1_pt1 | contig 17911 bp, 19 predicted proteins | sample 729531 | NCBI WGS metagenome assembly LULW01 (sample SAMN03860279, study PRJNA289734) | marine metagenome | biome: seawater column; feature: ocean; material: water; isolation source: Red Sea water column Station 108 - depth 10m | place: Saudi Arabia: Red Sea | collected 2011-10-15 | depth 10 m | reverse complement strand
CCCATTACTTGACCAGCTCGTCCTCGCATGGATGCCATCACAAGGTTGTCATACTCCAGATCAAACTGCATTGTGCTTGCAACTTGCTCACCAATGTCATTAACTTCAATCATTACAAACGCTTGATTATATGCTCGCGCAACGTCATATATTTTTGATGGAAACAGTAAAGGTTTAATCTCATTATCTCTATACTTTGCGACAACTTTATACGGTATCTCTGTTACATCAATAACCACAAATGCAGAGTAATCATTTGCTGTACCTCTAGAAACATCAGCGGTCAAAAAGTAAGTGTGACCATTCTCTGGATTTGCATATAAATCAAGACCAGCGTTACTCTTCAAAGGTGTTCTATAAGTAAGAGTTTTAAGTTTTGCGGGAGACACAAGCGTATCAATAGAACCCAAAAACTCACACTCAAATTCTGTGTTGAACTGTGCTTCTGATGTGTTCTTGATTGTCTGTTCTTTCCACTCTGCATCTCGGCCAGGTACTTCACTCCAATGCACCTCAATCGGAACATACTCGTTCCTCTGCTCCTCTGCATCCACCCACAATTTGTAAAACATATTCATACCATGCGGGGTGGAAACAATCATCACTTTTGTTGTTTTTCCAGAGGATATTGTAGGATATACTGAAGAGAAGAATTGTTCTGCAACGTTTGCCGGGACGTAGGCGAACTCATCCAGAAAGATAATGTTATAAGACCCGCCACGAACAGCGCTTGCAGAAGTAGAAGATGCCAATATTTTACTACCATTTTCTAACTCCAAACTTCCTTTATTCCAAGACATGACGCCTTGTTGTAACCACTTTGGTAAATGCTCATATGCAAGTTGAAGTCTACCTAACAAGTCTCTTGCAGTTGCAGCCTTGTTCGCAAGTATTGCAACGTTCACTGTAGGATTGAACAAAACATAGTGAAGTAGGTAAGCGATAATTGTGGTTGACTTCCCTGACTGTCTAGGTAGTTTGCATATCGTAAAACGATTGTTATGGAATGTTCCTATCATCTCCTTCTGAAAATCATACATCTTGAATGGCACTAAACCCTCATCTAGTGACACGATCATAATGTAGTTTTCTATGAAGTATTGTGGGTCATCCATACACCTCTTATACTCTTGAAGTTCTTCCTTTGTCCACTCTTGTTGAACATTTGCCTTCTTGAGGTTTGGATTTCCTAGATAGTTCTGTTCCATGATATTATTTAGGTTTAGTTAACCCTAGTGCCTTTCGCACATCCCTTGGAACTTTATCTTTGTTTCTCCAAGACCTACCGTCTTCTAACACCAACTTAATTCTTTCAGGCATTTGTCGTCTTGCCTGTCGGTATGCATAATCATATTCTCCATCAATTGATCCAGATAAAATTTTAATTAGAGAGGGTTCCTTTGTTTTATTTTTTCTATAAGTTTCATCTTTAATATATTTGTTTATGTACTCTTTTGCTGGTTGTTTGTAAGTTTCCCAAGTACCACCATGTTTGATATCATGGTTAACTATAGACCATTTCTGAAAATTTTCGGTGTTAAAAAAACTTATCGTGGATTTCCACTCTGCTGTGCTACTGAAAGTAAAAATCATACGGGCATCTACATCTTGCCATTTAAAACAAAAATTCATCCACCAGTAAAGATCAAATATAGTCTTAACCTCTATAGCAGCATCATCAACATTATCAAATAGAATTTCTGATATAGCAATCTTTCTCCGCATAAATTGTTCTTCACTCATATTTTTTCGTACCTCTATTGGGTGAGTGTGAAACATTTCATCCTTTGGCCACGAAAAAATAGTCTCCCAATCATCACTGTGCCTATGTAAATTTTTGTGTAACGCATCACTTCCAAAACACTGATCACCACATTCTCCCGTGACCTTAATGATATCATGATTTTCAAACAGTGAATCATCTAACATTTCTTTATTAGATAATGGATCGTTTTTATCCTTAACCATTTTTTCCCACATCAAAGGGAACTCATCAATAGAATCTTGAGTATATCTAATGTTCAATACATCATTTTTAGATTTAGTCTCTAGTAAAGCAACTAACGCCCCACTGCTGTCAATGCCACCACTCCAAAACAATTCAATCGGTTTTCCTAAACTCCACAAGTTTTTTGCTGCATCCATGCAACACTCTTCAAATGTTTTGTTAAATTTATTAACGACAGGAATTGGCTCATACATCATATCAAGTGGATTAAACTTTCCAGTTCTATCCACAGCCATGTATGCACCAACTAATTGTCCAACTGTAATAATTGGTGAGTATATGAAAGATGAAAGATATTCAGGCTTAAAATATTTAACCCTCAACTTACTTATCCTTCAACATCTTCTGCAATTCAGCGGTGCTGCCCACAAACAATGCGTTAGTAACATTTTTAGGTGCGTTGTTTGGCACCTCTTTTAGTTTATTCATTTTTTCATGAAGGTCGCCCAATTTTTCAGTAACTTCAGCCACTTGTTTGATAAGGTTTCCCGCGACTTCGTATGGCTCGTGGATGGTCCGATTCTTTGGCGAGTTCCAGAATGCCTTCCACTGCATCTGTTCCTTTTTCGACCAAGTTGTAAAAGTTTTGTCGCTGGTATTCATAATCTCTATCTGCATCGTTTACATCACCGTAATCTTCGTGATTATGAATTGTTGGACACTGACCAGAATCTACTAACTCTTGTGCTGGCATTTTAAATGGCAAGTTTTCAACAACACCAAGTGCCTCATCAATTTTCTTACTCATCTTCACAATACCTCTTACATATACTAGGGGCTTTTTCTGGATTATTTATAATCGTGTCAAACCAAGATTGCCATTCTTCTCCCTCGACAATATCCTCAATCCTTTCTACATTACTAACTTTCATACTATCCTTATAGAATCGAGATACCTCTTTTTCTTCTTCTTTAGAACGAATTCTTTGTAAACCACAACATGGTAATAGATGACCTGTGGCACAAAAAAATACATCTTGACCATCAGTATTATTTCTTAAACATCGAGGGTTGAGCGCCATTGTTTATTATCGTTTCCAAGCCAGTTTCCAATATACTCATCACTAGGTCTAAATAAAAGTTTATCCCACATCTCATCTTTCCACTCACCGTATCTATACCATTCGTGCCACCTATTTGACTTTACTAATTTAAATTTTATTCCATTATATTCTGCCAAAGCTTTTGCCTCTTCAATATCATTTTGATTGTATTTAAAAACGATATATTTCCACACAGGAGTTAACCCATATTTTAGTGCAAGTTTCATCATATCAAATAAATGTTCACCGTCTTGGTTTATCCTATACTTGTGACTGTCCTTGGGAAGTCCATCAATTCCAAAAATCCACTTTGCATTTACGTTAGCCTTAAATGCTTCTGTGTATCTAGTTGAAGATTTGTGTGATGCAGCAGTGTGCAACACAGTCTTTTTATTTTTTTCATAAGTTAGTTTGAGAAAGTCTATTAAATTTGTAGCAAAAATAGGATCAGAAATGTTTCCTATAAGATGTATGCTATCATAATATTCTACAACCTTTTCAAAATCAGATATTGACATATCACCACCTAAAAATGGTAAATTATTTGACAGTAAATATTTTCTTTCACATTTAGGGCATTCTAGGTTGCATCTAATAGATGTTTCTATATTGACTTCCTTACGAAGATCATACATACTACTCACTCGCATCTTGGAAGAATGAAGTTGTTTCACTAAACCCAAAATCATCATCAGCTGATGCGGTGATTGGATCAGGTGATGCTTGAAATCTTTGTTCTCTTCTAGGTGACTTATCTGGTAAGTCTGTAAATTGGTCAACTGTTACGGTTTTGATTGTTTAAAACAACAGGAACGTCTCTCTTTACACTCATATCTGGCATGTCATTTATGGTTAAAGTATAATCTGGTTGGAAGAATGGTAAGATTTGTTCTACAATTTGTAAAGAGTCATCTGAATTTTTAGAGAGAACGTATAATTGAAATCCAAGATTATATGGCACAGGCATGTACTGTGTATCAAGTTTACTACTTTCGCCGGACTTAGTTTTTTTAAACTTTTGAACTCTGTTTAGTTTTCTCGTAGGATCATAAGACAAACCATTTATTTCAAATCCAATACGAGGTAGTGTGATTGCAACCTGTTTTGTTAAGTCAGGGTCTTCTCTCAAACGAACTAAAAACTTTTGTCTGGGCCCATATGCCAGAGGGACTTTCATGGATTGTGTGACAACTCCATCGTTGTCTTTACGAACCAATTGTATATTATTGAATAATGTACCAAACGCAACGACAACCTTTCGAGTCGTTTCATGGTAAAATTGTTGTCCTAACATTAACCTTTACTCCCTGCATCACCAAACGGATTACTTTCTGTGAAGTCTAACACATCATCATCAAGATTTTCAAACAACTCATTTTGAGCTGTGTTATCAAGACTGCCTGTGTTTGCACCACCTGTTCCTATTATATAGTCCTCTTGTATCAGGAACTCTCCTGTCTCAAGAAGTAAACTCTCACCTACAGAAGTTGAGTCATCCTCACCAATAATATTATCATTATCCGTTTCATCTTTTAGTAGACCCCTAGTGGTGGCTGTATCATGTATTCTAATTTGTTCATTGACCGCACTTGATTGTTCCAAGGTAAACTGGAAGAACATAGTGTCCACAGATAATGCATCTTCAATCGCATCAATATCAGTGATACCAGTGTCAAGCACTTCAGAACTGTAATCAAATGTGCGACATTGTAATTTAAACACTGGATTATTATCAAGTTGATGAAATGGTTCATCATGATCTACAAAGTTCACCTCAAATAATTTTTTAAGAACAGGGTGAAAAATTAAATCCCCTTCTAAAGGCCTATCTGAATCTGTCGCATCAGTTTCATTGAGAAGATAAAAATCAGTCCCTTCAAAAACAATCGCATTACCTGTTTGATCTACCGTGTCGTCCTCTAATAATATTGAACCGCCAGTTGTATCTGTCCCATCTTCAATAGTAAACTGTTTCGTTAATTCTTGGAACCTGTGTTTTGCAACGACAAATGTCAATTCACTTAGGTCTTGCAACCCAAACTTATTCATTAATTCTTTTTCGCCTTGATATCCACCCTCTGCATTCTCTACATACATTTCTATTTTTGCAGAGTTTCTAAACTTAGATAGCGCGTCTTCACCAAAAACAGTATCCTCAGCAGTTAAGGTTCTATCAACATAGTGAACGTCATGACCATATATTTGAATAGCTTCTGCAACTAAGTCACGATACAAGTTTTGTTCTGTTGCAATCGCAGTTCTATTATTGGTGTGAAATATTGAGTTAACGGCCATAAAGTTATCCTATCATGTAGTTTACTGGTAACTCAAATGCGAGTTGAATTTGTTCTTCTAATTTTTCTAGTTCCTCTTGTGCCTGCGAATAAATTGTTTCCCCATTCATGGTAACACCACCTAACATAGACACACCGTTGAATTTGGAAAGGTTAGCACCCCACTGTCTTTTTATCAACGCGGTTGCATATCTCTTTAGATACATGTCGTTGAAAACATCTGTGTATGTTGTTGGGTCAAGTTTTCTGTAACACTCAATAATTATAAACTCGTCCACTTTAATATCATTGTTCCAATCCATATCTAAATAAAGTCTCTGTTGGTGTTGACTAAATCTGATAGGAACTTCTCCAACCAAAACATGCTCCAAGAAATCTAGGTGTTTCAGTGTCATCTCATATTCCATGATTGACGTTGAGGAAAAATCATAAAGGTCATTTAGACGTAATTGATATCTAAGGTCAAACATGTTTGCGGTTGTGCTGTCCGTAAAAGGAAACACACTCACCACAGATATTACAGCTTCAGGCACAGTGATAAAACCTTTACCCTCTAACCATGTCGCAGTGACAGAATTATCAGCGGTATCTGTGGCAACCTCTGATGCATCAGTTGTTGCTCTACTGATATCATCAGATGTGATCTTGTGTTTAAGATACATTCTTTCCACACCATCATAATGATATTCTGCAAAGTATTGAAGAGCCTCGTCAAGTCTATCGTCAATTTGGTCATCAGACACGTTTATGTCAATAACCCCACTACCCAATGCTCTAAGACAATATGACTTCAGAGTTGCCTTTGTTGAGGGAACTGCCATGTCATAACTCCTTTATACTCTATTTATAAGTATTTGGATGCGATACAGTTAGGACCAAACTGACCATCATCAAACCAATCTGACTCTTGGACAAACCCTACACTTTTATAAGCAGGCATTGCACTTTGTCTAGGGACTGTCCACATCCAGTGACCGCCTTTTAGTTTTGCGTGTTCTAAGCACCAAGTGAGTATGACTGAAGAATATTTCTGTCCTCTAAAATTTGGGTGAACCCACAATCCTCTTGATCTCCAATAATTAAATATACCTTTTGAGTTACTATAGTAACAACTATTTACAGCAACTAATTCATCATTAGACCTAATACCAACAAACGTGGGCTCCGCATCCTTTGACATTTGTTTATCTTTACCAAGTTCTTTTTGTAACCAATACCATGTCCACTCATTTGCTTTTGCAACCCCATTCTTCTTATTTGGCCACAACTCTTTCTCCCACACCTCTTTGATTTCCTCGAAACTAATCTCTTCTACAAAATCAAATGTTGTCTGCATAGTGTTCCCATTCGTGCGGTTTATTCATTCGGTGTGTAAAATGAACAAATTTTATATCTGGATGAAACTCATCCCCCAAACAAACATATTCATTCCCTGTAAGCTCTCTGTACTTTCTTGTCAATTGCACGTTCCATTTAAACATGCTCTTTCCATAATTTATATCTGTCCCAGTGACCCAACGTGTAAACCACTCATTAGGTAACGTGATAAGTTCAAGTCTCTCTTTAACAGAGTCTTCCACAAAATACTGTTCTCCATTTACCGGCCCATTTGTCACTCCGTTATTAATATAATATTGTTGCCACCCATTAACATCCGACATAAATTTATCGTAGATATATTTACAGTCCTTTGGATGATATTTGAAAAATCCACCGTTTATAGAATATCCCTCTTTTTTTGTGTCTCTCCACCAACCAGGCATAGCAACAAACTGACCACGCTCCACAGGATACTCAAAAACTTTTTTGTAGTCGTTGACTAAAAGAACATCAATATCCATTATGCAAATCGGTTCATCAATATCTAATTGCATTGCCCACATCTTGTTCCATTGTAAAGCAACTGTAGATACATATGGCTCTCGTATCCAAACCATCTCGTAATCTGAAAGTTTTTTCTCTAGATACGTTTCATACTCTGGTCCGTACTTATCACCTATTCTAACTGCAAATATTTTCATGGCGCATAAGGAAAGATCATTTTTGATCTTATCATATCTATGGGTTGTATACCAAAATATTTATTAGGTTTCCAATCATCTCCATCTTTCTCAAACCAAGGTATGAAACCAACAACGATATGAACTCTTGGTTCTTTCGCACCGCCAGTTTCCCTGACCCTGTGTTGTATTTTTGTGTTCCAAAAATATGCTTTACCAACCTCTAAATGTTTTGTCATTTGCAGTGTATTACCCCAATCGTCTGCCCCATCAATTTCTAATACATATGAGGGTTCTGTGACGAGTGGTATATTAAACCTAAACGCGGTGTGAGAAATTTCATCCACATGCCATTTCTGTTCATGGCCAGGATATGCCCACATCACTCTTGATCTAGTTGGTAATAAATCCACACAATTTAGAAACGCACCATAGTGTTTTTCTACCACTGGATGAACTGTAGAAAATCCATAAGTGTCATAATAGGTATCTCTATCATGTTGCCAAGGTGGATTAGGGTTAGATAATCTACCATACGCCCAGTTTAGTTTTGGATGACCAAGACTTGCGTATGGACTTTGTAGATGATCATCCCCGTTTGGATTTATACAAATACTAAACCCCTTGTATTTTTCAGACTCTTTGTTGTCTCTCTGCCACCCTTTTATACCACCAATCTCGTCAACTATTTTTAGTGTTTGCTCATACAACTTTTCTGCTGAAGGCATACCCAACTCTTCCAAAGTAAACTCAAGAAAATTTTCGTCAAGTTTTTTCTCGTAATGACCGTTACAATCATACTTTTCGTTTAGCTCTTCATACTTATTACCTAACTTTAACATGATATTATTTATTGATATATTCCCATCTTTTATTGGGATTGGAACCTCTAAAATAATATGATTTGGCATGGGACAAAATATGGTGCAATTTATTATAAGATGCTATCAATTCATCCCAAGTGTATACTGCATGAGACATGTGATAGCTAAATATATTACTTGCGTTGAAATACACCTTTTTACCCTTAACTTTTTCTAGAAGTTTGTCATAATCAGGTTTTATAAGATTCATCACCCAATAATCTATGTCATATTTTTCCAACATTCTTGATTGTGTTTCTACCAGAGAATCTATTTTATCCCATGACAGTCCTGTATCAAAATTAGCTTTGGACTGTTTCACATAATATTTCAAATCCGTTGAAGACATGTTCATCTCAACTATGGTTCGTTTGATATCTATGTTTTGTTTTGTATAATCATAAAATATAATTTCTCCATCAAAGTCTAAACCGTCTGACAGTAACTCTCCTGTATAACCAGCAGTCGGTGTTATAATTAAATCAAATTTACAATCAGGGAACGCACTTGAACCCTCATTGTTTGTGATATAGTATGTCTCTCTCATACGAGTCATAAACCTACTAAAATAATTATCCTCACGATCTACTTCATCAAGTTTTCCTAGTTTAATTTTTGACCATGTTTGATTATGAAGTTCTCTGCGTTCTTTCATATGTCCATAACTAAACGCTTTATTTCTTCTTTCATCAACAGTAAAATTATGAATACGAGGCAATCCCTTGGGGTCTAACCAAAATGGTGTGTAGTCATCATGGTAGTTTTGTTTTGACCTTGTATAATCTTTCCATATTTTTTTCGTAAATAAATTAGGACAACCCAACTCTTTCCACATGTTTATATTTAATTCAATATGTTGATGATGCAACCACGCAGGCTCATTAGGTTTTGCCATGATGTGTGCTTTGCAAAACTTATCACTTTTGGAAAAATCATGAAACTCCATTATAGATGTTTTGGTTGCAGTCAATTCAAACACCATACCAACAGTTGTAATCATCGCATGAGTTTGTGTGCATGTTTTTAAAAAATCATGCAACTCACTTTGATACATCAGTTTAACATCATGGCCTGTACCCGCGCCAGTCATTCCACCAGAAATTTGTAGACAGGTGGTTTGTGTTTGTTTCTCCACACCAAAATCCCACTCAAGCTTATCAGGATATACTACTATAAAAATTAAGTGCGGGTATTTAATTCTATTTCTAGTTTGATTGTTAGTCCACAAATGTTTGAATTCATCAAAGTTTTTCATAGTATGGCTCCCACTCTGGAAACATATCAACCAAACAAGTTCCTCTGTGTTTATCTCTCAATTGAACATTTGTCATCATCTCTTTGTGTAATTTTTCATCGAAGGGCATCTCTTCCATATACGCATACAACTTTTGAAAATGATTATGATCCTCTATTATCTTCGACCCAAAGTCAAAATATTTTTCCATGTATTGCTCACGAATGTCCAATGGTAAAGCTGTCACTGCATACTCGTTTCCCTCACCCCACACTAAACTTCCAGAAGCCCATGACCATTTAGGAAATGAAAAAGTTTCTTTTAAATTTACTGACGGCTCATCACACTCACTCATTAACTCCTTAACACCACATGAAATTTCAGGCATGTATCCTATGTTCAATGCGTTTACTGTAGCTGCAAACGTTACATTTGTATTTGGACACTCAACAAATCTTTTAGCATTGTTTATTATCACATCCCATTTTGATGGGAACCTTAGATAATTATTTCTCTCACCCCAAAATTCTATGGATACCGTCATAGAGCATCTTCTAAAATATGGGATGTAATGAAATATATCTTTACCATCGAACTTGGGAGTCAGGGTGCCGTTTGTGGTAATCTTCAGCACTATATTTTTACTTACGCCCAAGTCTATGGTTCGTTGCATCATGTCGTAATTATTTTTTATTGCTAACGTTTCTCCACCTACTAATTTTAATTCAGCCAGATTAATAAGAATATCATCATATTTTTCTACGTTGTCTTTTATTTTTTGCAAAGGATTATTTTTATATTTTTCCATCTGAAATATATTAGTTAATCCAATATCTATATTTTCCTTTGCCAAGGATGAGGAGTTTCCAGGCCCACACATGTTACATCTTAGATTACAAAAATTATTTGGTGCAACATACTCCATAGTTAAGATATGAGGTTTTGTCATATCTGTATCAATGTAGTTCTCTAAATCTTCTAGATACTGATTATACTCACCATACTCCCCTATGAACTTTTCAAGATAAACTTTTCGATGACTTTCGCCCGAATGTTTTTCTTGCTCGATGCATACTTGACAATGTTTCTTTATTAGTGGACCACCACCGTTCAAAAACTCTTTTCTAAAATCTGCGTATTCAGCTTCATTGTGTAGTTTTCTGGGATCATTTGTTTTGTATTTTCGTTTTATTTTATTTCGTGGCCACTCTTTCAATACACAACAAGATGACGGTGCTAAATCTCTATACAAAACATAATTAGTAAATGGTTGAGGACAGAACCATTTTAAATCTTTTAATTTAGTCATGGGATAGCTCTTTAAGCACACCAATACCAAACTGTTTTACCATTGACCTTTTCATCAACTCAACTCTTTCTTTGTTTGATCCACCATGAACAATGAAATGGAAACGATTTTCATCTGAGCTATTCAGTGCCTCATGGGTGACCCCATTGTCAAACCAGAAACCAGTGCAGTTTTCAAATGGTAATTCCTCTTTTGTGTCAACTCTTCTCAAATAACAATTTTCTGGTTGATATATTGCTAAGTTAATAGCTGCTGCTAAACTTCTTTGCCTACCAGAATTTATTCTATTCTCTCCCGCGTCATGATGTGCAGTTATACTACCGCCTGGTTTTATCAACATGAACCTACAACGTCTGTAGTGTTTATGTGGAAAGTCCTCTAACCACCTCTTCATCTCTGGAGCAACCTCAGCAACTTCAGTCCACCCCCATTTTACAGTATCCTCACTATATCCATGACCATCTGGATTCATAGTGTTTCTCCAACCTAAAGATGTATCAATTTCATCCTCATGTACAAACCCATGTATCGCAGCAGACCACCACTCATCTCCATCTTGTAGACGGTGTGGAACAAAGAAACCCTCATCATATACCGCTTGTGCCTCTTTTATGATAATCTCTGGTATTTCTAAATCAATCTTTAGATACCATACATCATTTTTTCTTGCCCACTCTACAGGGGTCATTGACCTATTACCATAAATCTTGTGCTCTTATTTGGAAGTATCTTTGAACCAGAGTACAATACGTTTACCATCCTTGCCTGTTCAATTAATTCATCCTCAGACTCGACACAATTTATATGATCGTCATGTTGAGTCGCATTTGAAGATTGTAAAACATACAACGGACGGCCATGATATTTTTCGTTCATGTCTCTAAACTTCCACATAGGGAACATATGTTCACATGCACAATTAATTACCAAATCAAAAATATCCTCTGGCTCTACAGGTAGATTGGGATTAGGTTTCATTCTCATTGGTTTTGTCATGATGTTTCTCATGTTTATTTTGTACATGTCTTTATCTTTGTACCTCTTGTTGAACTTATAACTTATAGGTGCAACATCATAATCTATCTCAAAGTTTTCGATCCATTCACACGTTTTGAACGTATCAAACATCAAAGGCACAATATATTGTCCAAACCATCCAGCAAGTAAAGCAACTCTTTTAGGTTTTATTTTTAACTCCACAAGTGTTTGCACTAACCACATCTTACTCTCTAACTGGGATGCGTTCATAGAATCTAAAACTCTTTGTAGTAAGTATTGATGGTTCCCTGTGGTAAGTTCATCGGAAGACAACATACCAGCGAACATCGCGTTCTTCCAATCATTTGCTAAATCTGGTGTAAATTGTAAATGCAAGTTATAACCATCCTCTCCAAAAATTACCATAACGATTTTAACTCCTCAACATCATTAGTGTCTGCACTATTATTAAACAAACAAATTTTATTAGATGTTCTTATTTTTTTCTCATCTAAATCATCTGGCCAGATATTCCCTCTATAATAGGAATAAATGTCTCCCTCTGGAAAAACTGAAAAAAGAGACTTGTCATCGTGCCACATGTTGTACCAAAAATGATTTAGATAATTATCAATAGTTGGATATGTGAAAAATAGTACGTCTAAATTATTAACAATGTGAGAGTATATCTTTATAAGCTGCCCTCTGTCCCATCTAATAACGGACGAGTTGATTGGTGTTGATTTCATTGCCGCATAATTTTTGCGACACTCGTTTATGTCATTCCACCAACCACGAACAATCCAAGGTCGCTCCATATCTAGGTCAAAGAAATATTTTAAATCTTTATGTATTATAACGTCTAGGTCGAGGTATAAAAACTTGTCACCCTCAATCTTTTTGAAATCAATATCTGACTGATTGTATCCACCGCGTCCTTGTGTTCTTTGAGTTATCTTAAACATATAAAGTTTTCTATATGCCCACATGTTTGATGGTGCTAGTTTATTTCTATAACGACTATGCTTACCCTCATATTGATCCCAATCTGTTGGAAGCTGAATATCATAATCCTCTGTTGGATTGTCTGTCAGGCAGTAAAAATTGAAAGGAACTGAACAAAATGTTTCACATTGTTCTTTTAATTTTTCAACGTACTCCCGGCCATACTTGTCACCCCACTTAACGCATAATATTGTATTATTCATCTTCCCTCTCATATATAAAGTTTGTTCTTTCACATGTTCTAAATTTACTAGTAAAAATATTTAGATATAATTTAAGATACCTCATAAATTTCTTTATACGCATTGTACAATATCTCTGCTATTTGTTCGTGACCTAACTTGTTGGGGTGGGAATCTTTAAGAGTTTCCACCAGTTTATCGCCCTCTTCCTTATACACACGACGGCCGTCAATTATATTTTTCATTCTTGTTTTATCAAGTTTTGTTAAAAAATCATTAACATTATTACCACCTATTGAGCTAACCATTGGCCAACCCACAAAATATTTTTCATCTATCAAATCAAAATATATATTGTCTAAAACAAGTTTACCTAATTTATTTTCATACATCGCTGGTTCAAGACCACACCCCACAATCTGTAAATAATTTATATTTTTACTTTTCATTACTTCTTGAAAAGAGTACATAAATCTCATACTTCTTTTAGTTCTTGCATACATACCAACAAAATTATGTTCGTTTAGACAATCTGAAACTACATTTTTCCAAAAGGCTTGAATCTCTCTTATAGTTTGAATATTATCCCACTCTTTAATATGTGGTCTTGTTCTTCTTTTGTCCTTTCTATGAGGAACCTCAAAATCCATGCGACTATTCTCTGACCACATAGGAATGACTAGGCCTACATTGTCTTCTTTAGTCAAACAATCAAGTATCATGCTGTAAATACATTCATTGCCTTGAGCAGATGTACCTAAGTTAATAACTTCCATGTCAAGCATCTCACCAAGAATATCTGGCCACACAGGAAATCCATGACTAAAAGTATACACACTATCAGTAAAACTACAACCAGAAGCAATTAACTTTTTCTTAGAAGACTTGAACATTATATTTTTTCTCAAATTCTTTAGATTTATCATAAATAAAAGCCATTCCTCCTGTCATCCCGGCAGCCGTGCCATCAATATGTGTAACTGAACTATAATCATGTTTTGCTTTTGCGACAAACTGCATATGCTCGTTCATCGGCCCCTCAAAGTATTCATCTGCATACTCCTCTAATATCGCAGGGGCAAACGGACGAAACTTTTGTCTTCTCTTAATTTCGTTCACCTTGTCTTTCATAGAGTCATCTCTAGGATCAGCAAGAAGTGAACGGTTACCTAGAGCCCTTGGACCAAATTCTGCTTTCCCATGTGCAACACCAACAATCTCACCATCAATTAATTTAGATACTATATCACTTACATCAGGACGCCCTAAAATTTGATGACCAAGATACGGACCATCCCACTTTAGTTTTCTTTTTCTAACCAAGGCGGCCGCCCCTAATGAACTTCCCGCGTCATTTGCAGCAGGCATAATCCAAATGTTTTTTCCTTTTATCTTTGAATTTGCAACACAATTTAACGCACATCCGCCCATCAACACTAAGTTTTCATGTGGACACATCTCTACCAATTTAAGAAGTTCTTTCTCATATAAAGCCTGAACGGATGCAGCAAGGTCTTCTCTACGAGCTTTAAAATTTAAATTCACTCCAGTATGGTTATTTTCAAAAAGTAAAAACTCTAAATCGTGAATTGGTTCACCAAAAGCTGCCATACCCATAGTGATATATTCTTCTTCACTAGGTTTAAAACCAATGTATTGCGTAATCGCAGAATATAGAAGTCCAAGAGAATAGGGATATTTCCAAGACTTTATTTTCTTCAGTTTGTGAGTTACATGACCTAAATGTTTTTTCTCTGTGGTTGCTTCCCATATTGAAATGGTATCCCACTCACCGATTGCATCAATAACCAGAATGTTACAGTCATCAAAAGAGGATGTGTAATATCCAGCTGCAGCGTGTGACTCATGGTGACCAAAATAGTGATCACATTTGCGAGATGATTTTTGCCATGACTGACCGGCATACAAACGTCTAAGATTTTTACGAAAAGGTTTTTCGTAAAATGCTGTTACGTCTGGTTGATATCTTTCTGATTTAGGAAATTGTAAATGGTGTAATTTAGAGTCGTTTTTAATACCACTGTATCTCTCCGATTGAGAGGCATGTAGTATTTTATTATCTTCTATAATGCATAGCCCAGCATCATGATATCCCTCGGACATACCCAAAACAATCATAACAAACTCCTAGATTAGAAGAATGAGGCATACGCTTTAAGTGCTTGAATAGGAGTCTCCGCTTTACGAATTTCAGTTTTTGCTTTTCTTTTTCTACTACTCTTCACCACTTCATTCTCAAACATTTTTAATTTCAATTTAAATAACTCTTCTTTTTGCTCCGTGTCCTCTGGATCAAACTCAAATATAAGATTTAAACTTCCTTGCACTTCATCCTGATCAAAGTTTGTATCCATACCATGACCATACATATTATTCTGTGTGGCATAACGGTGAAATGCATCTCTAAATTCTTGTCTGTGTTTTTCATGTCTAGAGCGAGTGCATTCATCAATAGACTCCCAACTAAACTCTTCTAGTAAAGCAAGTAAACGAGGTTCTGTGCTACTTTCAATCTCAATGTTATAAACTGTGGTCGCAGTTTTTCCACCATTAGGATTTCCTTGTGCGTCTGTATGAACACCATCCTCTGGAACTTTGTAATTATAAACAATACAAATATGTTTTAAGTCTGGATCAGTGTAGTATGCTTCCACCACCTGGCCAACAAACGGAAACTTTGGTGTTCCATCTGCAAAGTATGCGTCAGTCTCTTTACCTTCATATGCCATAATGCATTCTCCTACACTTATTTAGGTCTTATTTATTCTTAGATTATATGAGTTGATAGTTGCAGCAGAACCATTCGGAAATTCCTGTGATCTATAATCATCACCAGATTGGAAAGTTTGATAATTACCCGAACCATCCAACTTAGTATCTGTCATCGTTGACCCACGGGTGTTGCCGCTGCCAGATGTTCCAACAGAGAATGTCACCTTAAACCCATCTGTGGAATGTGCGGCTGTAAATCTTAACCACTCACCTAGTAAAGTATTGATGGTGCTAGCAGTGAACTCTTGTAAATTATTACTACTATTAATAAACAGTGGTGTGCGAGAAGGTGCGCCAGGATCAACACCATCTCTTCTCATCAAATAATAATTTTGAACTGTTGTTGGTTGGTCCAGTGTCTCTGGAATACCAGATGCCGTATATGCTGAAGTGTCTGCTCTAGTATCAATAAAAACTGCTGTGTTTGCCCCAGATACCTCTGTATAACCAGACAACGTGGTTGCAGTGTGTATTGTATACGTCCCTGCTGTTGAGTTAGATTCAGTTCCAGAAATCATATTGTCAACTTGAGGATGAATAAAAGTATCCAATAGATCAGTTAAAGTCATTGACCGAATAGAACCCGTGCTGTCATCATAATACACAGGATAACTTGTGCCAGTATCTGTGGTTTGACTAATACTACCTGTGGCCGTGTACGCAAAGTTAATCTTATCAAAGTTAACCGTAACAGTGCTGGGCTCTGCTGTTGATGTTTCTGCAACAAAAGAGGTACTATCTTGAGAGGTTGCACCAGCTTGTAATCTGGTATCTGCCATACCATCAATATTTGCACCACTATCTGAAACCACAGTTAGAACTGCCGTTGGATTTTGTGAGTATTGAAATTGAGTCATCTCTCTCCACTCATTAATCTCACCCGTGCTCATTTGAAACAGATCACCATTAACGGTGTATAAAGGATTTCTAACTGCCATTACGCTGCTCCTGGCGCAAATCCAGCAACAGAGTTCAATAACGCTCCACCAGAATCACGAATTTCAATAACGTTTCTTTGCATGTTTGCCATGAGGAACACTTCGTCCTCACCAAGAATATCATCGCCAGCATTTGTACCGCTTCCGTCTGTGCCACCATCTTCTATAATAATATTATCACCAGCGTTAGAGGATGATGCATCCGTTCCATTTAGCACAATGAATACATCTTCACTTCTGCGAGAGAGAGGTGCGTTAGCAGTAGATGTAATTTTCAAACCGACATTATGATTGTGTGTTAAAGCAATCTCACTATCAGCACCGAAGGATAAAACCGCGTCATCAGAAATAAGTCTTAAATCATCACCGACTGATAAGTCTGCTGCGATACCCGCACCACCGGCAACAGTCAATGCTCCATCTGATGCACTTGTGTTTGCAGTTGTTGCTGTGATTGCAACAACACCACCAGAGGATATTGTTATAGCGTTAAGGTCACTTGCAGAACCAATTTGACCACCGTCTGCGATAGTGATACCACTACTATGAACATCTCTTTGACTGAAAGTTACCGCGCCAGCTGCTGCAATCGTTATAGCGTCTGCATCGGAAGCAGTTCCTATCGTCCCGCCGTCTTTAATTTTTATATCATCTTTGAAAGTTACAATACCACCAGAAGAAATTTGTATCGCATCTGTCGCGCTGACTGAACCAATGTCACCATCATCAGGAACGGTGATATTTCCTGTGACCGTAAGAGTTGACCCATCAAATAAAAGGTTAGCCTCACCGTTACCAGAGTTAGCCCCCGTTGCGGTGATTACCCTATTGTTCCCGTCATTGTTTAGTGACAATCCCGCAGATTGGTTAATGAAAGAGAGGTTACCAGAACCATCTGTTCCTAAAATCTGATTTGCAACGCCGTCACTAGTGGGCATGATAAACTGTGGACCACCACCAGCTGGTGGAAGAAATAACGCACCTAATAGAACATCATTCGTTGCACTTTCATATTCTATCCTATCACCATCACGCTCATCTAAAAGAAAGTCAGCTTTTGCGAAGGTTGAGGTTTCTAAAAGAACATCAACCTCGACACGAACAGCAGGATTCTCTAAATGATCACCAGTCGCATCCTCGAAAAGAACTTTGTCATTTGCGTTAGAACTTTCTGAGTCTGTGCCATTCAATATTAATTCATCTCCGGCATCTGTACCAGATGAATCTGTCGCGTTTAATAAAACTTTATCTCCAAGGTCACTGA
>LULW01000269.1_pt1 | contig 18084 bp, 21 predicted proteins | sample 729531 | NCBI WGS metagenome assembly LULW01 (sample SAMN03860279, study PRJNA289734) | marine metagenome | biome: seawater column; feature: ocean; material: water; isolation source: Red Sea water column Station 108 - depth 10m | place: Saudi Arabia: Red Sea | collected 2011-10-15 | depth 10 m | reverse complement strand
CCAACTAATATAATAGATGCACAACCTATCAATTTATCTTCAACAAATTTTGATTTATTAATTTCATTTATGAGGTGATTTGCTTGTTTTTGTACCATAGTGTTGAAATCAATTTTATATTGTCCGTTACCATCTTCATAAGTGAGATTATGACTAGATAACCAAGCAATAATTCTTTTTGCAGTTAAATCGAAATTCCAACTTTTTGCATTGTATTTATGATTTAAAGTCATCCAGTTTTTTATAACTGATTGGGTATTTTTTTTTGAAGACTTAAGATCTAAACTAAAAAGCCAATAAAAATTATTAAGTTTTCTTAAGTTTTTTTTGGTTATTTCTTTATTATCCCAAATTTCATTTAATGCAAAATCTTCAATCCTAAATTTTTTTTTTTGATATTTAATTAAGGATGAAAGTAAATGAGGACTAGGCTTATAAATCAAATTTTGATAATAAGTTTTTGAAATTTTTTTATCGTACAGACTAGAATTTAAATATAATTCTCTTATTTTATCGAAAATATTAAAAAAAAACCGATTTATGTAAACCATAAAATTATTTTGATTTTAATAATTCAATATTCTTTTTTATATCTCCATTATTACTTTTAAAAATTGTTGTTCCAGAAACAAGTATATTTGCTCCTGCTTCTATTGCCTCTTTTGAATTGTCAAAATTGATACCGCCATCAATTTCAATATCAAAATTGAGATTTTGAGTTTTCTGTATTTCTTTTAGCTCTTTAATTTTTACTAAAACTTCTGGCATAAATTTTTGACCACCAAAACCGGGGTTAACACTCATTATTAAAACTAAGTCAATTTCGCTCAAGTGTTCTCTAATTACATCAACTTTGGTTTTAGGATTTAAAGATACCCCAATCTTTTTATTTAATTTTTTAATCTTTGAAATAGATGAACTTAAATCATCTGTAGCTTCTGGATGAATAGTAATAATATCTGCACCTGCATCAGAATATGCATCGATATATTTGTGTACTGGAGAAATCATTAAATGGACATCAAATATCATTGATGATTGTTTTTTTAATGCTTTTATAACTGGAGGTCCGATGGTTAAATTTGGAACAAAATGCCCATCCATCACATCTACATGAATCATATCGGCCCCAGCGTCTTCCAAACGTTTTATTTCGTTTCCTAATTGACTAAAATCAGCAGATAAGATTGACGGTGATATTTGTATTTTTTTCATTGATAACTAAATTACTAGTACCAATTTTTAAAATTTAATTGAATTAAAAAATTGATAAATTTGTCTAGAAATTTCACTTTCCAAAGGAAAAGATAACATTCCCATGACAGAATATCCCAAAATCCATGGCATTAAATAAAATCTTATCATAAAGAAAAACCAAGCAACATATAGTGGAACTATCGGTTGAATAATAAATTCGGGTGTAATTGGTTTAAAAATACGTAGTAATGGATTGGTAAATTTTACGAATACTTTCATGAAAAAAAATTGAGAGTCTTCTTTTTGGAAAATATTCATTGCAACTCTGCCAATTAATGTCCACATTATAACCCCAAGTATGTAATCAATAATGTACACCATTGGGTGAAAATTAGCCGACATTTAAGAATTTATATTGGAAAAAGACTTGAATTAAAAGGGGCGAAATTAATCGCCCCTTAAAATAATTATTTAGTGTTGTTTGCCAAGGATCGATTTACCTGATGGTATTCGAACCTCATCAACCATTTTCTGCGTTGCAGCATTTGGTGCTGAAGTCATTAGACTTACAACAACCATAGCTACTAAGCTGACAGCTGAACCAAAGATACCAAATGTTAACTGTGTAATACCTAGGAATCCACTTCCACCTGTTCTTACCCAAACTAGGTAAGCAGCACCAGAAACTAATCCTAAGAACATACCAGCTATAGCACCTTCTTTGTTAGCTCTCTTCCACCATACACCAAGTACAAGTGGGAAGAATAATCCTGACATCGCAAAGTCAAAAGCCCAGATGACTGAACCTAAGATACCTTGAATCTCAAGAGCCGCAATAGTTGCTCCAGCAAAACCAATTACCACAAGTAGTACCCTTGCAACAACTAGTCTCTTAGCAGTCTCAGCTTTTGGATCGATGATTTTATAATAAACATCGTGTGAGATTGCGTTTGCAATTGCTAGAATCAAACCATCAGCTGTTGACATGGCAGCAGCCATACCTCCAGCAGCAACTAGACCTGAGATTACGTATGGTAATCCAGCTATTTCTGGAGTTGCTAACACAACGGCTTTACCACCCATGAAAAACTCATTTAATTCAAGAGTTCCATTTCCGTTAAAGTCGCTTACAAACATTAAGTTTGCTTGGTTCCAGTTTTGATACCAATCTATCGCTTGGACTTCTGTAATTGATTTACCAATAATACCTGTTGGTAATGTTGGATCAATCAATGACAACTTAGATAGTGTCGCTAACATTGGAGCAGAAGAATAAAGTAGGAAGATAAAGAATAAAGACCAACCTACTGATTTTCTAGCTGCTTTTACACTTGGAGTAGTGAAATATCTCATCATCACGTGAGGCAATGAAGCTGTTCCCATCATCATCGCTAGTGCTAATGAAATAAACGCCCAAGGCGTTGCATTCACCGCTGAGTGAGCTTTAGTTATACCAGCCAAACCTTTTGGCACCTCTTTTAGATTTTCAGCAGAGTTTTTCACAAAACCAAACTGAGCTTCTAATTCAGCAATTCTTGATACTTCATCAGCTAACATAAAGTGTGGGAAGAAACCCGCACCCATTTTGTTACTGATCCAGAATACTGGTAATAAGTAAGCTATGATTAGTACAATATATTGCGCAACCTGTGTCCAAGTTACTCCTCTCATACCACCTAACATTGAACATAGTAAGATACTTACTAATCCAACATAAACTGCGTATTGGAATGGAATATCAAGTGCAACAGATGCAATAGTACCTGTAGCGTTAATTTGTGCAGTCACATAAGTAAATGATGCGACAGTTAAAACTACTACCGCCATGAATCTACTTAAATTACCACCATATCTTGTACCAATAAAATCTGGAACTGTGTAACAACCAAATTTTCTTAAGTAAGGTGCTAATAAAGATGCAACTAATACATATCCACCAGTCCAACCTACAAGTAGTGCCATATATCCGTAACCTTTGAAGTAAATACCTCCTGCCATTGCAACGAATGATGCACCAGACATCCAGTCTGCTGCAGTTGCCATTCCGTTGAATACAGTTGGCACTTGTCTTCCAGCTACGTAATAAGCATCAGCTTGAGCTGTACGTGATAGATAACACCCATCTGCTCGGCAATTGACATAATGATTATGAAAGCTAAAAAACCACCTGTATAGATTCCATAAACCTTAGGTAAATTGTCTATAAAATTACCTTTTATCATTTAGTCATCCCCTCTTTCTGAGAAGCCGAACTCTTCATCAATTTTCTCCTGCCTGTTCGCAAACCAGAAAATTAGGATTACGAAAGCACCAAGAGAACCTTGACAAGTGAACCAATAAGTTAACGGATAACCAAATGGTCCCGTAACTTCATTCATTTCAGCCCCGAATAAGAAGATGCCAATTGAGAATACAAACCAGATTGCTAGTGTCATGAATAGCAAACCTCTGGATTTTTCCCAGTGTTGTTCTTGTTTTGACATTTATACCTCTCTCTTTTTAGTTATAACTGGCAAAAACCATAACCATTATCGAGGAGATTTAAAGTGTTAAAATTGCTCAAATTAGTCCGATTTATGGGTTATAACTATCAAAAATAGCTTATTTTATGGGAAAATATAAACTTACCTGGAAAGATCTTACCTTGAGGGACTTTAAGATCTATCTATTTGCCCTTTTTAAAGCATTTATCCCTAAAAAAAAAATAAAGTCATTAGATGAATTAGAGGATTTTATTCAAACAAAATCAGCTTGGGTTTCACAAGTTACTTTGTATGGTTATTTAAAGACCAGGATGGGCACTAGGTATGTTCTTCATTTTGAAAATGATGAATTTATGAAGTCAGTTAATTTAGCTAAGTGGAATATCTATGCTGTAGCTTTACAAGATCTTACGTTTTTTACTTTCTCTTATTTAAAAGCAACTACAAACTATGAAGATACCAATAAAGCTAAAGAAATTTTTTTTAAAATTCTAGACGATGAAATTTCAAACAAAATGCCTTTAGATATTATTGAAAACACCAAAAAAAATTTTGATGAAAGATTTGAGAAAATGAATTGGGATACTTATCATAGTGATCTCCCTTTTAATCCTAGTGCATTATCTTTATATAAGTGGGCTCCTATTGCTGAGGAGCTAAAAACTTTAGATCGTAAAATAGTTTTGAATTCAGTCATTCTCAAATGGGATGTTGTTAAAAAGGAATTTAAAGAAAGATTAGGTTTCTAAGTATTTTTTCTATTGTCAACTAAACTATCAACAACACTTGGATCAGCTAAAGTAGTAGTATCACCTAATTGACCATGTTCATTTGCTGCAATCTTTCTAAGAATTCTTCTCATTATTTTTCCAGATCTTGTTTTTGGAAGCCCTGGAGTAAAGTGAATCAAGTCAGGAGTTGCTAATGGACCTATTTGTTTTCTAACCCATAATTTTAGTTCTCTTTCAAGATCTCCTGTCTCAGTCTCACCTGCGTTAAGAGTTACATAACAATAAAGTCCATTTCCTTTAATGTCATGTGGATAACCAACCACAGCAGCTTCAGCAACTTTAGGATGAGCAACAAAAGCACTTTCAATTTCAGCAGTACCCAAGTTGTGTCCTGATAGCACCTTTAATTTCTTTTCCATCTTTATCGACAAGAACAGGTTTAATTCCATAAAAAGGTTTTGTTGCTGATCCAGGTTTTAAAGGTATAGCTCCTGTTTGAGGTGCAATTAAAATTCCACCTGTCTCTGTTTGCCACCAGGTATCTACGATTGGACACTTTGAGTTTCCAACTGTTTTGTAATACCACATCCAAGCCTCTGGATTTATAGGCTCTCCGACTGTACCCAATAATTTTAGAGATTTTCGAGATGTTTTATTTACTGGATCATCACCCTCTCGCATAAGGGCTCTGATAGCTGTTGGAGCAGTATAAAAAGTATTAACTTTATATTTATCAACAATCTGCCACCATCTTGAGCTGTCCGGATAATTTGGTACTCCCTCAAACATTATTGTAGTAGCTCCGTTAGATAAGGGTCCATAAATAATATAACTATGACCTGTTACCCAACCTATGTCTGCAGTACACCAATAAATATCTTTAGGCTTATAGTTAAATATGTATTGATGAGTCATGGAAGCATAAACCATGTACCCGCCTGTTGTATGTAGTACACCTTTCGGTTTACCTGTAGATCCAGACGTATAAAGAATAAATAAAGGATCTTCAGCATTCATTTCCTCAGGTTCACAATGACTTGGTACATCTTTAATTAGATCATGATACCAAACATCTCTGTCGTCATCCCAATAAACATAGTTTCCTGTTCTTTTGACAACAATACATTTTTTAACATCAGGACAATTACTTAATGCTTCATCGGTTGTTGCTTTTAAGGGAATTGTTTTTCCACCTCTAACACCCTCATCAGCTGTTATAATGTATTCTGATTTACAATCATTTACTCTTCCAGAAATAGACTCTGCTGAAAACCCTCCAAATATTATAGAATGTATGGCTCCTATTCTTGCACAAGCTAACATCAAAACAGCCAGCTCGGGTATCATCGTTAAATATATTGTTACTCTGTCTCCTTTTTGTATCCCTAATTTTTTTAGACCATTAGCTGCTTTTGAAACTTTTTGATGAAGTTGTTTATAAGAAATTTTTTGAGTATCCTTAGGATCATCACCTACCCAAATTATAGCTGTTTTATCTTTTTTATCTTTTAAATGTCGATCAATACAATTAGCAGAGGCATTTAAAGTTCCATCTTCAAACCATTTTATTTTAACTTCATCTTTACTATACTTCACATCTTTAATTTTTTTATATGGTTTTATCCATGTAATTCTTTTTCCTTCTTTTTTCCAAAAAGCATTATTGTTCTTAATAGAGTCAGTATATTTATTCTGATATTGAGATTTATTAATTAAACCACTTTTCACCCACTCTGGTTTTGGTTTAAAAATTAGTTCTTGAGTTGAGCCTTCGTTATTAATTTTAACTTTTTTAATCTTACTTCTAATCTTTTTTTTTCTTTTAAGAATTTTTTTTCTTTTTTTAACCTTCTTTCTTTTTGAGGTTTTTTTTCTTGATTTAGATTTTTTCTTCTTTTTAGGCATAAATATTATTTCTAAATCTTACCCATGTTATTTAAAATTTTCCAGCTTTTAGAATCTATTGGCATTACTGATAGTCTGCTTTGTTTAATAAGTGATAAATGGCTTAATTGCTTGTTTTTCTTAATATCCTCAAGACTTACTGGCTTATTTAATTTTTTTAGAAACTTTACTGTAACAGCAACAAATCGACCAGATTTATCTGTCTTGTCTAAATATGCTTCCTTTATAACTTCAACAATACCAACAATTTCCTTTCCTATGTTCGAATGATAGAAAAAACATTGATCTCCTTCTCTCATTGATTTTAAATTTTTGGCAGCTTGATAATTTCTTACTCCATCCCAAGGAGCACCTTTAATACCAGCTTTTTTTTGTTGATCAATTGACCAAACGTCAGGTTCTGACTTAAGTAACCAATATTGCATTAAAGTTTAACCCCAGCACCTTTTAAAAATAATGCATTTTCATCTAAGGGCCATCTTGGTTTTGCTGGATGATCTAGTTTATTAAAAAGTTTTAATTTATACTTTTCCAAACCTACCATTGCTATCATTGCAGCATTGTCCCCACATATTTCAATTGGTGGAAAAACACTTTGATAATTATTTTCTTTACACAAGTTTATCAACATAGATCTTATTTTTTTATTTGCTGCTACACCACCCGCAACAACAAAAATTTTATCTTGTATATCATTTTGTTTTTCAAATTCATTAAAAGCAATTTTGGTTTTTTTTTTCAATATTTCTTCAATTGTTTTTTGAAAAGAAGCTGCCAAATTAAATTTTTCTTGCTCTGTTTCAATGGTTTTACTTATCTTCAGGATTGCAGTTTTAAGACCAGCAAATGACAAATTACAACCACCCTTATTAATGATAGGTTTTGGTAGATCATAAGAATTTGGATCACCTTTTTCTGCCCAAAGCTCGATTTGGGGTCCTCCAGGAAATTCTATTCCTAAAAGTTTTGCAGTTTTGTCGAAAGCTTCACCTAGTGCATCGTCAATAGTTGTTCCTAGTCTTTTATATTTTCCAAGACCTTGAACATTTAAATATTGTGAATGACCACCCGAAATTAATAGCAGGAGGTAAGGATAATTTAAGTTTGAAACTAATTTTGGACTCAACGCATGTCCTTCTAAATGATTTACAGCTATAAAAGGCTTGTTTATTGAAGAGGCAAAAGCTTTCCCAAAGCTTAAGCCTACTGACAAACAAACGATTAGACCAGGACCTGCAGTCGAAGCTACTGCATCAATATCTTTAATTTTTATTCCACTTTCATCCAAAGCTTTCTTCACGATTAAATCTATTTTTTCGATATGTGATCTGGCCGCTAACTCTGGAACTACACCTCCAAATTCTTTGTGGACATCAGTTTGGCTAGAGACAATGTTTGATAAAATTATAGGTTTCCCTTGGTCATTCTCAGTTATAACTGAGGCAGCTGTTTCATCACAACTAGTTTCAATTCCAAGAATTAAGGGTTTTTTACTCATACAAATAGTTTTTAATAATTGTACATTTCCAATACAAGAAAGAAATAAATTTATTTATGACTAAAAAAATTATCATAGGTTCAAGAGGTAGTAAATTAGCATTGTTGTATGCTCAAAAAGCTAAAGAACAAATTATTAAAAAAACTACTTTAGATACAAATGATATTGAAATTAAATCTATTTCAACAAAAGGTGATCAAGTTAAAGATACTAGGTTATCTGATATAGGTGGCAAAGGATTGTTTTCAACTGAAATTGAAAAAGAGTTAGAGAATAAAAGTATCGACATTGCAGTACATGCATTAAAAGATATGCCAGCAACAGAAACTAGCGGACTTAAAACAGACTGTTTTTTAGAGAGAAATGATCCAAGAGAAATTTTGATAACAAATAACAAGAAAAAATTAAATGATCTTAAGCTGAAATCAATTATAGGAACATCCTCATTTAGAAGGGAATTTCAAATTAAAAAATTAAGATCTGATCTAACATGCAAAATAATTAGAGGTAATGTGGATACTAGAATTAAAAAACTAAAAGATGGAAATTATGATGCAATAATTTTGTCTTATGCAGGGATTAAAAATTTAAATCTTGAAAATGAAATAGCTGAAATTTTCTCAGCACAAGAAATCATACCAAGTGCTGGACAAGGAATAATTGCACTTCAATGTCGTGAAGCAGATAAAGAAATTATTTCAATTTTAAAAAAAGTAAATCATGAAGAAACCTATAAAAGAGCTCATGCTGAGAGAAATGTACTTAAAGTTTTAGAGGGAGATTGTGAAACAGCAATAGGCGTTTATTCAAAAATAGAAAGTGATACAATTGTAGTTGAGGCAGAACTTTTTTCAATAGATGGCTCTCAAAGGTTTTATGAAAAGAAATCTGGCCAGATTGATAAATTTAAAGAGATAGGTAAACAAATTGGGCAGAATTTAAAAATGCAATCAAATAATTCTTACAAAAAATAATATGCATATTTTATTAACAAGACCACTTGAAGATTGTTCAGAAATGATTTTAAAGTTTAAATCATTAGGTCATCAAGTTTCGCACATCCCACTGATTAATATTGAAAAGGTTAATTATGAGGAAATTAAATTTTCTGAATATGGAGGAATTATTTTTACCAGTGCTAATGCAGTGAAATATTTAGATCAAAATAACATAGACAAAAATATCAAATGTTTTTGTGTTGGTAATTTAACTGAGAAAAAGGCTAGATCATCAGGATTTCAAAACACAGTAGCTGCAGAGGGCAATGTTTCTAACTTAAAAGAATTAATTTTACAAACTTACGAGACAAAAAGTAAAAAGTTACTTTATGTCAGCGGTGAAATTATATCTGTTGATTTAGATCAACAACTCATGAAAGAGGGCTATGGCATAAAAAGAGTGATTAATTATAGAGTAAAACATAATCAAAAATTCAATGAAAGTTTTGTAAAAGATTTAAAATTAAACATGCCTGATATGGTTTATATTTATTCACAGAATAGTGCTCAAAGTTTTTTGAGTTTTGTCAAAAATCATCAATTTGAAAGCTTATGGATGAATACTAATTTATCGTGTATTGGCGAGAAAACTTCATCTATATTGAATGAAATTAAATGGAAAAAAATATTTCTTTTTAATCCTGGAGAAGAAGAGTTTTTGTTATATAAAATTTAATTATGGAATTGTTTAATAATTTTTCTGAAATATTTCTATCGGTATGGAACAAAGGTATTTTAGGTGTTGATATCTTACAAATATTAATTGGTTTAGGAATTTTTTTAATTTTTTTAATTTTTAGAGGTCTAATTAGTAAACTTGTAATCAAAAAGTTAGAAATAATTTCAAAAAGAACAACAAACAAATTGGATGATACTTTTGTAAATTCTTTAGTTGGTCCAGCAAGATTTTTACCAATTGTTTTAGGTTTTTTTATAGCAAGTTATTACATGACATTTTCTATGGAAGGTAGAGAAATTGTTGATACTATAAATAGAACTCTAATAACCATATTAATATTTTGGGTTATTCATCAAATTATAGAACCAGTCTCATATATCTTAAGCGGTCTTGATAAATTATTAACTAGAGAACTCATTGGATGGATTATTAAATCTTTAAAGATATTAATATTCATACTAGGGCTTGCAGCAGTCTTAGAATTATGGGGAATAAAGATTGGACCAATTATTGCTGGTTTAGGTTTGTTTGGAGTAGCAGTTGCATTGGGTGCTCAAGATTTGTTTAAAAATTTAATTTCTGGGATTTTGGTATTAGTTGAAAAAAGATTTAAAATCGGTGATTGGATTTCTGTTGATGGAATAATTGAGGGTATTGTTGAAAAAATTGGTTTTCGATCAACAACAATCAGAAAGTTCGATAAATCATTAGCAATAATTCCAAATTTTCAATTTGCAGAAAATGCTGTAGTAAATGTGAGTGAAACTTCAAACTGGTTAATTAGTTGGATTATTACTCTCCAATATGACACTTCGGTTGATCAATTAAAAAATATTAGAGATCAAATTGAAGATCACATAAAAAAAAGTGATGATTTTGACACTAACATAGGAATTGCAGTTAGGGTCGATAAGTTTTCAGATAGTTCTATAGACATGTATGTGCGTTGTTTCACAAAATCGGATAGTTGGAACGAATGGCTTTCAGTAAAAGAAAAACTTGCAATTGCAATAAAACAAATTGTTGAAAACAATAAGGCTTCTTTCGCATTTCCAAGCTCTTCGATTTATATTGAAAAAAAATGATTGCTATCTTTTATTTAGTTTTACAATTATTAAAACTTTATTCGTATGTAGTGATTGCCAATGTTATCATCAGCTGGTTAATCGCTTTTAATGTATTGAATACTCAAAATAGATTTGTTTATGCAGTTTTAGATTTTACTTACAGATTAACAGAACCATTTCTAAGAAGAATAAGACGATTTTTACCAAATTTGGGAGCCTTAGACATTTCACCAATTATTTTACTGCTATTGATTTGGTTTATAGAAATGTGTATGAAGCTCTACATCGCACCAATGATATTCTAGGATTTATGATTTTAATTGATGGAAAAAAAGAAGCAGCACTATTAAGGGAACAGCTTAAAAAAGAAGTATCTGATCTTAAAATTAAGTATAATAAAGTTCCAGGGTTAACAGTAATTTTGATTGGAGACTTAACTCCTAGTCAGATTTACGTTCGAAACAAAGAAAAATCTGCTAACGAAGTTGGACTTAAATCCGATGTGATTAAATATCCAGATAGTGTTGAAGAAAAAGTCATTTTAGAGAAGATAGATGAACTAAATAAAGATAATTCTGTATCAGGTATTTTAGTTCAATTACCATTACCAAAACATATTGATAAACAAAAAATTATTGAAGCGATTGATCCATCAAAAGATGTAGATGGATTTCATCCAATGAATGTTGGAAATCTTTCATCAGGTTATGAGAGTTCCGTTCCATGCACACCATTAGGATGTTATTTGTTAATTAAAAAGATAGAACCTAACTTAAATGGTAAAAAAGCAGTTGTTGTTGGTCGGTCTAACTTAAATGGTAAACCAATGACTCAACTTTTACTAAAAGAAAATTGCACTGTTACTATAACACACTCTAAAACAAAAGATTTAAAAGCAGAGTGTTTAGAAGCTGATATTATTATTGCAGCTGTTGGTATTCCCGAGTTAGTTAAAGGTGATTGGGTTAAAAAAGATACTATCGTGATCGATGTTGGAATTAATAAAACTGAGAAAGGTATCGTTGGTGATGTTGCATTTGATGAAGTTTCAAAAAATGCTAAAGCACTCACGCCTGTTCCTGGTGGAGTTGGTCCAATGACAATCGCTTGCTTGCTAAAAAATACGATTGACTGTTTCAAAAGATCGCAAGCATAATATTGAATTCCATAAATTTTTTTTGATAAAATAGGTTATGAAAAAACCTAGATACCCCTATAGAATTGCACTTCTTATGCTCATACTGACAGTTCCACCAATTGGCGCGACACAATTAGGCTGGTATTTATATGATAAACAAACTGGATTTGATTATGGTATGATAGTTGGAACATTTTCAGTAATTTATGCTGCATGGTTAATGTATGAAAAAAATTGGAGAGAAGATGATGAGGATTAAATTGTGGAAAAAATAATTTTTTTCGGATTAGCGATACCAATTTTAGCATTTGTCCTTTACTTGGGCGGAACAGCTATCATGAAAGGCTTTGAGGCCAAAAGAGAAAATAAATCCAATGAGAGCTTAGAAGATCAGGACCACGAAGACAACTTATCTGACAATAATGACAAGTTAACAGATGAGTTAGGTAAATTAAATCAACTTCTCAAAGATGGTGTTTTAACTGAAGAAGAATTTAAAAAAGCTAAAAAGAAAATTTTAGATAATTAATTATAATCAAGTAATTTTTTAAAAGATCCAAATTCACCAATTTTATAAATAATAGCATCCTCTTTTTTAAAACCATATTTTTCCGCACTAGCTTTAAATCTTACTGGAGGTTCCATTATAGGCTCTAAAGATAATACAAAAGTACCCCAGTGAGTTCCTAAAACTTTTTTACTCCTTAAATCTTGGGCAACTTTTAGTGCCTCTTCAGGTGTAGTATGATAAATTGATTTTTCAAACATCGGTCTAAAATCATAAGCCCCAATATTGATCATCGTTAGGTCAATTGGTCCGTATTTTTTACCTAAGTCTTTATAAATATTTCCATAGCCAGTATCGCACGCAAACAATATTTTTTTATTTTTATATTCAATTAAAAAATTTCCCCAAAGGGTTTTGTTCATATCTGTTAAACTTCTTTTTGACCAATGAACCGCAGGCAATAATGTAATTTTTAAATCATTGTTAATTTTTATTTCATCATACCAATCCATTTCATTTACATCTTTGTATCTTTGAAAATATTTACCAAGCTTAAGTGGGAGCAAAACCTTTGCATCTTTATAAGGAAATCCTCTAATAGTTGACATATCTTGGTGGTCATAATGATTATGAGTAAGCAGAAATACATCTGTTTTTGGAATTTCTTTTAACTGAAGAGCTGGCTCGACATATCTCTTTGGTCCAAATATCAAAGGTCCTGCATTTTTTGAAAAAACTGGATCTGTAATAATAGTTGTCTCACCTAATTTAATTAAGAATGTAGCATGCCCTATCCAAGCAATATAATCATCATCTTTAAATTTCTCTAAATTTTCTTTAACAATTTTTTTATCGATGACATGATCTTTTGGAACAGTAATATCAATTTTCTTTTTTTCTTTAATAAATGTTCTGTATGAAAATTTTATATCTTTTGATCTTACAGGAGATCCCTCAGGGTTTCTAAAAGTTCCATCTGGAAGATGGTGATAAGGTTTCTCCATTGCAATACTTAAACAATTATTTAATAAAATTCCAATTAAAATTAATAAAATTTGAATTAACTTTTTTCCATCAGCCATAAACTAATTTTTTTTATTGTAAGTTTTTATAATTGTCTCCTCTAAAGTTCTACTTATTATTATGGTACCTTTTTCATTTGGATGTATACCATCACTTAGATTAAACTCGGGCTTCATGGCCACTCCCTCAAGTAAAAAAGGAATAAACACTATTTTAAATTTTTTGGCTAGATCAGGAAAAATTTTGTCAAATTTTTTTTTATAAGAAAAACCATGCGAGGTTGGAGCAATCATCCCAGCTAGGATAATTTCGATATTTTTATCTTGAGCAATTTTTATAATTTTTTCTAAATTACTTTTTGTTTCTTTTGGCTGGATGCCTCTTAACATGTCATTAGCCCCTAAGCATAAAATTATTAGATCTATATCTGGCTCACTTAAAGTCCAATCAGCTCTATTTAATCCACCTGATGACGTACTACCAGAAACACTGCCATCAATAATCTCAATATTATAACCCTTTGCTTCTAAATTCTCTTCTAAAACAACTGGTAAACTATTGTCATCAGACAAACCATAACCAGCCATCAAACTATCACCAAATAATACAATCTTTTCGATTGCATATGCATTAATGGTTAGTAGACAGATAATAATTATTTTAATAATAAAACTTTTACTCATGAGTACTCTTCTTAAATTAAAAAAGATAAATCTTAAATACCAAACTGGTAAAGACAATATTAGTGTTTTAAAAGATATAAATTTGACCACAAAAAAAAAAGAAACTATTTCAATAGTAGGTGAAAGTGGTTCAGGAAAAACAAGTTTAATCATGTTAATTGGTGGTTTAGAGCGTCCAACTTCAGGCAAGATATACTTTCAAGACCACGAAATTACAAAATTAAGTGAGGATGAAGTATCAAAAATCAGAAAAAAAAATATTGGTATAATTTTTCAGTCTTTTTATTTAATCCCAAATTATACAGCCCTAGAGAATGTAACCTTAATTCTTGAATTGAATAAATTTAAAAATCCTGAAAAAGAAGCAAAATCTCTTTTAGATAGATTTGGCTTAAAACATCGACTAAATAATTTACCCAGTCAGTTATCTGGAGGAGAACAACAGCGTGTCGCTATCGCAAGAGCTATTGCTATGAAGCCAGAGCTAATTCTAGCTGATGAACCTACAGGAAATTTAGATACAGAAAATTCCGATATGATTTCTAAAATTTTATTTAGGTATGTTAAAGAGGAGGGTTCCTCATTAATTATGGTAACACACGACCCGAAACTTGCTAACCGCGCAAGCAGAAAAATTAAAATTAAAGATGGAAAAATTAAATAATTTTTATCAATACAAGTTCATCTTAATATATGCTCTGCGAGATTTAAAAAGGAACTATAAAAAAATCTCTAGTATAATCATCACTTTGTTCATTAGTCTTTTTATATTAAGTGCAATATTTACTATTGAGGATAGTTTAAAAAAGGAACTCAAAGAAAATGCTAAAGAGCTTTTAGGTGGAGACTTAGAAATTGATTATAACAGAAATCAAGGAAATATAGATTTATTAAATAAAGTTGAAGAGTTTACAACTATATCAGAGATGGTTGAATTCAGCACAATGCTTTCGACAACAAATCGAAAGAAAAATAAATCTTTATTTACTAGAATAAAAACAGTTGACCAAAAGTATCCTTTATATGGTGAAGTAACTTATGAACCTGCTGATGCTTATGAAAGAATGCAAACTGAACCTTATACAATTTTAATTAATGAGAGTTTATCAAAAACCTTAAATATCAAAACAAATGAAATTGTAAAAATTCAAGATCAAGAATTTCTTGTTATTGGTAAGGTAAGATCTGTTCCAGATGTAAGTGGATTTGTGACTTTTGGAGATTGGGTTTTAACAGGTAAACAAACTTTAGATATCTTAAAACTTAACGGAATAGGAAATTTTTTAAATTATGAATATAAAGTAAAATTTAATACCAATGATAATCCAGAAACAATCATAAAAAAAATCGAAAGTATTTTTAAAGATGATCAAAAGGTAAAAATTAGATATCCAGAAAATGCAGCAAGTGGATTAAAAAGAGTAATTGGTAACTTTTCACAATTTTTATCCCTTGTCTCAATAAGTGCGATGCTTATTGCTGGTATTGGTATTGCTAATACTCTTTTGTCTTTTATAAATCAAAATAACTTGTCTATAGCAGTAAGAAAGGCCTTAGGTTTCTATTCCGGTAATATTAAAAAACTTTATTATCTTCAATTGGTAATATTATTATTTATAATTACTATTTCAGCGTATTTAAGTAGTTTATTAATTGTGCCATTAGCAGACAAATATTTGTCAAGTAGCTTTGGACTTAAGATAAATTTATTTTTTTCTTTTTTTAATTTTTTAAAGATATTTTTAATAGGTTTACTAGTTTTGATAATTTTTTCGATTCCTACAATTAGTTCTATCGATCAAGTCAAAGCTTCAAGTCTATTTAGAAATGTATTCCAAAACTTACAATTTTATTATTCAAAAAAATTAATTGGCATGAGTATTATAATGTTATCGATTTTGATTTTAATATTTACTTATAGATCAGAAAATCTTGTTTATAGTCTTGGATATTTTGGGGCATTTTTTATTTGTTTGATTATCTTTTTTCTACTTTCAAAGTTAATTATATTTTCTCTAAAAAAGTTTAAATTTAATTCAAGCACTCCTTTAAAAGTATCTATTAAAAATATTACACAATCAAAAAGTATTACACCTATTACAATTATGTCTTTAGGCCTTGGTGTTACATTACTTTTGACTTTGGCATTAGTTGGAACTAATTTTAAAAGAGAGATAGCAAAATCAATACCTGACATCGCTCCTGATTATTTTTTTGTGGGCATTCAAAATGGAGAGCGTGAAAAGTTTGAACAAAGAATTTTATCAATGGATCCTGGTGCAAATATTGAAATTGTGCCAATGGTTTCTTCAGGAATAGTAAAAATTAATGGTATAAATCCAAACACATATATTACACCTGAAAATGATAGTTATTGGGTTATTGGCAGTGAACGGAGATCATCTTGGACAAAAGAAGTTCCTGAGGACAATTTAATTATTGATGGTAAGTGGTGGGATTTGTCTAAACCAAATCAACTTCAGATATCATTAGACGCTAAGGTTGCAAAAGATTTTAATATTAAATTAGGGGATATATTTACTTTAAATATCTATGGTAGAGAAATTGATGGTGAAATAGTCAACTTTAGACAAGTTGATTATAGAGATCTAAATATAAATTTTGCAATGCTTTTTAACCCTGACTTTGCAAAAAATATTCCTCATGAATATTTAGCAACCACAAAGTTCTATAATTTAAATAAATTTGATGAAACAAAAATGCTTGAAATTTTCCCTAGTTTATCAATGATTAAAATTGCTGATTATTTAAATAAAGTAACTAATGTTTTAAATAAAGTTTTCATAGCAGTTATTGTCATTTCAACAGTCACTATCGTCATTGGTTTAATTGTAATATCAAGTGCAATAATGGTCCAAGGAAAAGTAAGAGAATACCAAAATTTGGTTTTTAAAATTTTAGGTTTTTCAAGAAAAGAGATTGTTTTTTCTTCGCTGATTGAATTTATGATTATTTTTATATCTGTAATAATGATTGCAGTTTTGTTTGCTGTAGTTGGTTCAAAATTTATTATTGAAAATATATTTGAGTTATTCTGGAAGTTTGATCTTAAAGTTTTGATTTATCTTGGTTTATCCATTGGTTTAGTAACGTTGGTATTAATATTATTAACTAATATTAAATATTTAAATCCAAAGGTTTATCCTCTTATAAGAAATCAATAATCACTAAGATCTATTTAGCCTTTTCCATCAGCCAAAGGTTATCACTCGCCAAAAAGTAAATTTTTCCATTTTTTGGATGAACCTGGATATCTCTAATTCGTCCGATCTCATCTTTAAAAATTACATCTTCTTTTATGTTGGACAAATCATTGAAGATTAGTTTTCTTAAGGATTGATCTTTTAATGATGTAATTAAAGCATGACCATTCCATTCATTAAATTCGTTTCCTTCATAAATTGTAATTGCACTTGTTGCAATTGAAGGCACCCAATACTGGATTGCTTTTGTAAAGCCAGGTTTCCATTTTGGACCAATAGGAAAGCCAGAATAATTTTTTCCTCCCCAGCCTAATATTTTCCAACCATAATTTTCACCTTTTTTTACTTCACCAAACCAATCACCACCTTTGGCACCATGGTTGCTCATATAAATTTTACCATCGTATGATGATAAAGTTAGACCTTGAGGATTTCTGATACCAATTTGATAAATTTCAGGTAGCCAATCTGGCTTATCTACAAATTTAGGATTGTCATTTGGAATACTTCCATCAAGTTTAATTCTTATAATACTCCCAGGATGTTGTGAGGGGTCTTGAGCAATCATGCCTTTACCTCTTTCACCGGCAGAGGCAAATAAGTGATTATCTTTGATCGCTAACCTTGAACCAAAATGATAACCAGAATCAATAGGAGGTTCAGCTTGAAAAATATTTTTAAAATTTAATTTTTTTTTATCAAAAATAGCTTTAGCAATAGAGGTACTTGTTTTCCCATTACCTCTGTTTTCAGAATATGAAACATAAATAAAATTATCTTTATATAAAATATCTAAAAGACCACCTTGTCCATGTTCTAGAAAATTTAGGTTATGATCAACTTCAACAGCTTTTTTTTGGAGTATATCTATGATCTTAATTTTTCCACTTTTTTCAGTAATAATTAGTTCTTTATTATTTAAAAAAGACGAACCCCATGGGTCGTTAAGA